>Ga0116230_10003550_pt1 | contig 15243 bp, 4 predicted proteins | sample S1TSphfallax_3_FD_88678 | JGI IMG/M metagenome (GOLD analysis project Ga0116230, IMG submission 88678) | Host-associated microbial communities from peat moss isolated from Minnesota, USA - S1T2_Fd - Sphagnum fallax MG | ecosystem: Host-associated > Plants > Peat moss > Unclassified | place: USA... | reverse complement strand
GACCGGTCCCCGGTCACTAGGGGTTAACATGTTTTACCATGATTTCATACAGTGAATCTGTCCTAGTTCACTCAAAATCCTAGTGAAATACAAGGTGAACTTGGCCCGCATCTCCTAGTAGTGGGTATGTTTGTCAATTGTTGATTGTAGATAAATAGTGCTATGATATGGGACTAGAAACTCCCTATTGATGAAGGTAACACCTTCTCTAACATCTAAGATAATCTCAACATTGACTGGATTTATGAAAACAAAAAGATCCACACATGTAAAGGAAAAAAGGATCTTGAACTGGGGGAGAAGAAGGGCATACAACCTTGCAAGACATAAGATTTTCCAATAATTTTTGTTGGGCTAGGTGTTAGTAGTAGGTTGAGTTTGACACAAGTTTTCCATTAAAATTAGGGGACAAGCATCTTTTAGACCTTTGTCCTTTTCCTCCAAAATCCATTTAACAAAACAATCATGTAAAAGAGACAAGACAATGTTTGTAAATAAGTATGTGATAATTTATATAGAAAATCTGCATCATAATGATCAGCTGGCATTCATGTTTCCTGCAAACCACTACATGTATCATGACATGGATTTAGGGTAATAGTTGCTTGTAAACAATGTTATAAGGATGACATGGGTTGTCATTATTACTCACAAGCACTATTCCAAGGATGACATGCTTTGTAACTGCTTCCTTCCATTAGACAAAAACCACAAAATATTAAAGACAAAAAATTCCATGAGCTATAGACAGTAATAAATAACTATTGAAAAGCATGGTTCCCTGCCTTTCACTTTATATGAACAAAATGGAAGACTAGGGGGCTGGACGCTGCAATTACACATTATCAATATTAATTTATTGGAATTGATGAAGTTGGTCATTATCAAAGGAATGGGTAACACACAACTTCATATAGATGATCAGTAATTGCAAGTGTTGCTCATGATGGGTCATGGTTGGATGTACATCATATGTCTACCATCCATGGATTTCTTGGACATTTATTCAATAGTAGGATCATTTTTCAAGACCGACCAGTTGTAGTAGTAGTTGGAATCAAATGTAAGATCCGATCCATATTAATCTACAAACAAATTATCAAGAGACAAATCAACCATGAGTACTACAACATTGCTCTAGTTGTGCGTATTAAGTATTGTTTTTGGATCAATTATGAGAGGTAGATGATGTAAATACTCATATGAACCCTAAATTCTACATTTTTTTAAAGGTATCTTCCATGACTTCCACACACTCCCCCACTCCCTTATGCCCTTTATCCCATCATGTTTCCTAAGGAATTTGCAAAGCTAGTAGTGAGGATAAAAGTTAACCAAACCTGACCAATGCAAACTTATTCAAACCCAACAAAAAAGTTGGGGTTTTGTGCTAGTCAAATTTATGAATGGAACGGATTGCAATGACTAGTCATGTAGTTGTTTTTTATTATAACAATCCATGTATTAATTACTTAATAAAAGACTCCAAAACAGAAAAGTTGTCATGCTACTGTTCGTTAACCAATCAGTGTGATCAAGAGATTCAAAAATACTAACAATATTAAGTAATGCCAATTTTCATTACTTTAAAGGTAGCCCATATGATCATATTGTGACCGGATAGGGAGTCTTTTAGGTTTCTATACTGTGAACGTTATATTCATTTTAGGGTTTAGGTGTTGAACCACCATCAACTTTCTTCATGTAGGGGGCAGGGTTTATCTCTTCATTGTTTATTAGCGGTTGTGAGTAGGAAAGCTTGTTGCTTGTGTGTTATGTGAAACAATGTGGCAATTGACGATGGGTGGCCAAGCACAATTCATGCATGCAAGGAAAATGGGAAGAAGTAGAGGTTGGACCGGGATAAGAAACTAGATTCAAAGGAGAAAGATGGTTAGTTGCTTGGTAGAAAGAAGTGTAGTTTTTGGTTATAAGAAGGAGCTTGCAAGAATAGATAGTTGATGTGTTTTTCTTTGCTATGCCAATGATTATATGATGGTCGGCTTTGTGTTCTAGTTAGAATTAGGATTGATAAAGGGTTGATGCTAAAGGCTGATGACACCTAAAGGTGGTCCGAGATGTAGAATTAAAAGCATATAAAAACTCCATATTTAGGGGTTTGGTGAAAACCTTACTTGGAAATCCAATGGGTAGTTCATACACATGAGTGGGAGCCAAAAACCTCTTTGTGGGTATCTTTTGGGTTGGGTAGAATGTGAGTGAAAAAGAAGCAAGATGGAAAAAATCATAGCAAGCATTTATAGATCCATGTTTCTCACAGAATTCCGTCTCTTTCTTGAGTAGTTGCAAACCAACTTGGCATACCTGGTTCAATTGTTGAGTAGTACCCAGAAGTTGATATGTGTTAAAGACTAGACCAAACATTTCTTTGCATTGATCTATGTAGTGGGGGTGGATTAGTAGCTCATCACAAATTGAATGAACATTGAAAACGCTAACTTCAAGCCAAACCCTACTAACTTTTGTGTTCACAATACAAGAACATTGTTGTTTCCAGCAACAACTAAAGACTACTACTGTAGTAGATTTAGGATAGGTTGATAGGCATGCATCTTCTTAAGAATCGTTTGATCTTGGAAGATCACATGTTGTGGGACTTCAGAATCAAACTGTTGTAATATTGCCTACTTGATAGTAGATAAGTTACAAACATTATAATATTAGTAGGGTTATTTGAAAAGCAGATGTTTTGTGTACCCTCTCTTTTTTTGGTTATAATATTATGTGCCCAATTGATCAATGTTTGATCTGTAAGTTTGACAAACTGATGAATATAATAATAGAATGTACATTATAAGTTACTATAATTGTTGCTTGTGATTTATAAGCTAGTCTTACTTTAGTGTTAAATATAACAACCATCAGATGCTACCTATCCTAGCACAACTTTATCAGGCCATATATATTATGTGAGGATGGGAGCAATTAGTATTTCTCAAGTATATTTAAAATTATAATAGCTAGCCAAGGAAGCTCATGGGAAGTAAAAACTAACTAGTAGGCATTATTAAATATGATACATTTTATAAATGAATTATATAAATTACATCTCCTTTTTTTTATTGTTTATAACTTGATTATATTTCTTTTTTTTTCACCCTTTAATTGTTATAATTTGAATAAATTACATGTAGACTTTTTTTTCCCTTAATTGTTATTTAACTTGTAGATTAAAGTCATTTGTAGCCCCCTTCAACTAGGGTGCAAGGAAGTGAATTATTAGTTATATGTATGAAGATATATTGGAGTTCGAGCATAATTCTCAAGTTTAAAAGTTGGAATAAGAGTGAGAAGATACTCACCCATGACAGTGAAAATGAAGAAGGGTTTCAAAGCAATGACTAGCACAAAAAGAAAAAATGCAAGACCAAATGCAATCAATGCATAGCCCATCCCCTAGTTCTTGTCTTCTCTCATTGTAGTTGTCGTTCCTCCTCCTCCTCCTTCATCACAAAAAAGAAAAAAATTCAAAGGTCACAAAAAAAAAAACCAAGAAAAATTAAACAAAAAAGCAATCAATATAATTAGATTATAGATTATTTTTTCCATCACGGAAGTCTTTTAAATCAAAAGTTCAAAAACCCTAAGAAAGACACGAAAGAAAAGAAAGAAAATTGCATTAGAACAAATGATGCATTTTGACGAAAATCAATTGGGTGTTTTGTCGAAGATTCGAAATCTTGGAATACCCTTTCAGGATCTTGATAAGCACTCTACTTCTTATTATTGAGTATAAGTAAAGGGCATGTTCCAAAGGTTCTAAAAGTAATCTCTTACTTGAACACTAGATTCCAAATGGTATCACAAATCCTAAATGTAGGGTTTGATTGACGAAAATCAGTTGGGTGTTTTGTTGAAGATTCAAGATCTTGGAATACCCTTTCAGGATCTTGATAAGCACTCTACTTCTTATTATTGAGTATAAGTAAAAGGCATGTTCCAAAGGTTCTAAAAGTAATCTCTTACTTGAACACTAGATTCCAAATGGTATCACAAATCCTAAATGTAGGCTTTGATTCCTTGCACCCCTATTACTAACTCTATGATTTTTTTCTTTCAAAATGGACAATGTTACCATAAATTCCAAGTTTTTTTTTAATTTTAAAATTTCAAAAAATTACATAGAATAGAACTTGCAATTATTTTTTAGTAACTATAGGGAACCTTTTTTTTTAACATATTTGATTTTGAATTTCTACAACAAATACTTAAACCCTTTTTTAAAGTAGACATTAAAGAAAATTCCTTGTAGCATTTAGAGAATTAAATTATATTAAATTACAATATGGCATAAAGTGATCTTGGGTTTCAAACTCCCTTTTGGATTGTCCCTCTCATCTCTTTTTGAGCTATCCTCTCTTGAAAAACACAGAACAACCTATAAGATTTACATAATCAACATGTTGGTGCAAATGTAAAAATAAAAAATGCTACATTTTTTAACATTAGGAATTGAATTGTTTGGTATGATCTTGTTACATGGATACATTATTACAAACACAAATTAAATAATTATTTAAAAAATTATTACAAACTTTAATATTATGTCAATCAAATAGAACATTATTTTTTGGTGATAGAGTTTGAAGTTTCATGATCACAATTTATTATGGTCAAAAGATGTTCCTTGATTTTAAATTTTTTCAACTAAAAATTTTCAAAATTTTATTGTCAAACATTTAATAACTTATCAAATAATTATATAAAAAATCTACAATGCACAAATACATCAACATAAATGAAGATGTTGAAGAAAATATCAACCAATTTGTAAATATCAATGTCCCAAACCACCAATGAAATATATAAAAATATTATTACCTTTAAATGAAAAACATTATAATTCAAACCTCCATGAAATAACAATTCAAAAAATTTAAATATGGGATTAAGTGTAAGAATTTCATTTGATGAATTTCTTTCATTTAATTGAAATAAATTCAAACACTTATTTGCTTACATTATGATCCACATTACAAAAATCAATGTTGTTTTTAAAACCTAGTTTTAAAACCCTTAAGCCCTAAACCCATTGATACACGAACAAATGTATTTAACATATATTGAGGATTTTTTTAAGGAAGCAAACACAAATGCAAAATTTATTTTGGATACATATACACCTACTGCAAGTCATTGCACTTTTTATTTTACAAACATAAATAAATTTATGACATGAAAAATCCATTTGTATTAAACAAGTATAAATGTGAGGAAATTGAAGCATTTACACGAATTAAAATATATGAAATGAAATTTTAATGCACAACACATGTTGATTCAAGAAGCAATACAAATATGTTTATCTATCATATTTTTATCATGCAATAAGATCATCTCACTTTGTAAATGCATATGAAAAACATGACATATCTATTGTGTTATTCCCATAAAAAATACTACAACAATTGTTTTTGACTTCAATAAAAATCCATTGTAAATCATTAATTGAAAAATACACAAATCAACATTAGACATTAAAATACATATGTTTAGCAAAAATTGTTGCAAATTATTTATACACAAAAACATACAAGAAACATAATTGCTATAAAATTATTTATTGGGATTCAAAAAATCATTATAGAAAAAAATTACTCTTATTTAAACCTTTCTTTGGTTCATAAATCAATTTAAAAATTGACCATGTTTTATGTAAAGATGTTTAAACAAATAAAAATACGATATTGAAAAACATATATTAGAAGGAAAAAACAAACATGAAAAAAAACACCAATTCAAAAAATTTGTTCAATTAATAGATGAATGCATACCATATGAAAAAAATTCATGGAACATGAAAAAATAAAATGATGAACAAGATTCATAATAGATGATATTATATATATAAAAACCAAATATCTATCAATAACATTACATATGTTTTTAACAAGGGGTGCAAGCATGGGGAAAACTTTCTAATTAACATGCATCACACAAACACTATGAGAAAATATAGGGTTTTACAACTAGGCTGGCAACTAGGTTTTCTAGTTGCAATGGACACCCTATGTCATATACAATGTAACTCACATGCAATTGTATGCAACTTCTTTGCAATTAATTTCCATGTTAAATTCCCACACACATTCTAATGTGACAAACGAAATGCCAATGTGGCATTTCATCCATTTGTCAACAAATAACATATGTTATTACCTTTGGCAACTTATTTATTAACTATTTTACAACTACTTTGATGAATATAATTTTTAATTATTTTATTCATCCATTTGATGTGAATGGATTCTATCCCAATATTTTGCAACTTATTTACAATTATTTTATAACTATTTTAACAAATATATTTTATAATTATTTCATTCGTCCATTTGAGCAATGAATTTTGTTCCTATCCTTTGCAACTAATTTATAACTAAAATTGAAATGAAAATAAAGGATTTAGTGACTAATTTGTAGCTAGGTGTTTAAATTTGGGTTTCAAAACAATTGTATGGTAGATGATTTTAGTAGTATTAAACAACTAAATTGCAACTTACAATGCAAGTATCTAGACTTTACATAACCATTATCATGTTGTCTTAATTATAATAAATAATGTTGAATTTTGCATTGGACATCATTATTTATAAACATGAAATGGATTTGAAACTTTAAATACATTTACAATCCAGGTTGAAAAATACATTACCAAAAACAAAAATTAATGTTTATATTAGAAGACAATTTAACTATGAATCTAAACATAATGCCCAAACTATATATAACATACATTTTTCTCTATCTAAACAAAAGGTCAAGTCATAAAAATGATAACCTACAACAATCAAATATTGTCATTTAAAACACTATATTTCATAAATGAACTTGTTTTCTATTTTTGTCGAAATGGAACTTGAGCCATGTAACCTTTTCAATGCATGTATTTACTTGAAATATGTCATGTTGTGACATTTAGTTCCACATGTGAAATGAAATCAATTGCATATCATAACATTATAATGTCAAAAATATGTAAATAATCCTTTCAACTTGAATAAAATTAGTTTACAACTATATTGCCACTAACATGCAACTTATTTGTCACTAAAATGCAATGTATAGAACATTGATACAAATTAAACTATAATTTGTACATTTGCAAATATAATCAAATATTATGTTTACAATCAGGTAAATTGAATTACAATTATAAGTATTTTTGAAAAAATCTTACCTTGTATACATAATTTTGATGCACATCTAAAAATAAAAACCTTGAACATTTAAGAGTAAAAAAAAAAACCTTCAACATCCAAGAACAAAAGTAAGAACCTTCAATATCCAGAAATAAAAGTAAAAACTTTCAACATCTAAAACTAAAAATAAGAATTTTGAACATCCAAGAGTAAAAGCAATAACTTTTAACATCAAAAAGTAAAAGAAAAAACCTTCGACATCAAAAGGTATGGGCAAACACCTTCAACATTCAAAAGAAACAACAAACACCTTCAACATTCAAAAGCAAGAGCAAAAACATTCAACCTCTCTAAAGACAAAGATAAGAACCTTCAACCTCCAAGAGCAAAAACAAAACCCTTCAACCTTTTTAAGAGCAAGAACAAGAACCTTCAACCTCTAAAAACAAAAACAAAAGCCTTCCACATGTTTAAAAGTAAGAACAAGAACCTTTAACCTTCAAAAGAAAAAACAAAAGCCTTCAACTTTTCAAAGAGCAAGAACAAGAACCTTCAACCTCCAAAATAAAAAACAAAAGCCTTCAATCTCCAAGTTATTTAAATAAATAATATAACTTATAATAACCTTTTATTTTTTGTTTTAAATTAAACAAAAAATAATAATCTTAGTTATACCACATGATATGAATATTGCATCACCAAAAGACTATGAAATACACAAAGTCTTTAAAAAAAAATATTTAAAAAAAAATCATCTTGAATTTCTTGACAATAAACATAAGTGCATGAAAGTCGTTCATGCATTGGGGCAAATTTATTGATGTACTACCATATGTCACTTGCTTAAAGGTTTCACGCCCAAATTTCAGATGTTTGAATTTCAAATTTTAAGTTGAATTATAGTTGTACACTACTTGCAAATAAGTTGAAATGTCATATATATTGAGTGATGGAAATCTACACATGTGGCATAATCATATGTGTTATTCAAGGCCATACATTTGTTGCAAAGTAGTTGTTGATTAGTAACTAAATTTATCATAGTTGTGATGTAATTATTACATGTGACTAAAGTGCAACTTGTTAACAAAGTCAAACACGATTAACTACAACCATATATACAGTGTGTACATTGTATTGTATAAATATACATCTTAAAACTAATTTGCAACTACAATACAACTATTTGATTTTCTAACATGGCATTTTATTTATTAATTTGTCATATTTTCATGGGACAATTGTAATGCAATTGTATATTAGTTGTTTTGGAGCTCTAGTTGTAGGGTAGTTTAATTTCCATGGACACAATTTTTCATAGTGACAACATGTTAAAATATTATATAAAAAAATGTCAAATATTAACCTTTTAAAACCTAAAATCATGAAATTAATGTACACAAAAAAAGTTGTATTCAACATTAATCATACACTATTCATTATTCCTTTAAATAAAAATTTCAATGAACTACAAGTATCGAATGATGAAAAAATGACATTTTAATGAAAATTCATGATTAATCGTGACTATTAGTTATTTTTTAAAAAACACTTTTAATTAGTAAAAAAAATCAACATTTGTTGATCGTAAATTACACATTATAAAACAAGTTCATAATCAATTCATGGGCGGTCTTTAATGTTATAATGATGAAATGCTTTTACTAGCTCTTTTAGTTTCGAATTCTTGGATCTTCAAATCACAAATTATTGAATTAAATGATTTAATACAAATTTTTGGCACAAAAATGTCAAATGTTATGAATTAAAACAAATTATGCAACAAAATGATGTAGATTTCATTGATATTTTAAATAGGTTTCAAACCACTTCATAAACTTGTGAAGACATAAATTTCATTAATAACATTTGTTGAAAAAAACCATTCATGGATAATAATTAACACATTTAGTTTATAAGAATGCAAAAACAATAGTTCATAACAAAAAAATATTAAAAAAAAACCTAATGAAACATTTGAATTTGTGGCACAAGATATCCATTTGGAACATTTTTTCTTTTCATTTCAAATTATTGATGTTCCCAAGTTAAGCAAATCACCTTCATTACATTCTTTAAAAAAATGTTAATAAAATCATGTGCTAGGAATTATACATCATTAGATGGTCTTCTAAATGGCATAGATGGAACTTTTCAATATTATATTGAATACCATTCAAAAACACTCATGTGGATAAATTTTCACAATCCATAAATTGGAATTGATTCAAAAATGGAACATTCACACACGTAAAGTTTTTTGCACTTGAAAAAATTTGGACACCAACTAAATGAAAAAAAACTGAAATAAAAATAGTCAATTTAACCCTTTTCATATTACAATAAGGATCTAATTTTTAATTCAACTAGTTGTTGGATGACCATACATCATGCACAAGGTTTAACATTTGGTTCTCTTGCATTTGACCTTAATGGAATGAAACATGAATTGATATACAAAACATTATTTCAAATTCCTTTTAAATAACATTTATATTTACTTTTTCCATTGTCAAATAAAAAATTAAAAGTGAATTTTATTATAAGAGAAAATTGTTTCATCTCAGAACAAGTGCACAATACAAACTAATGATTGCATCCATGAAATTATATTGTAAAAAATTTATAGTGATACAATCTTTAAACTTGCATTTCAAGAACATTTTGGCATATCTAAATTTCTCCACATTTCATATCTTTTGTTTAAATGAAACAATAATCCAAAACATTGATGTAAAACAACAAGTTCTCAATGCACTTTCAAAAAAGTCTAAAATTTTGTCATGTTATAATGAACATGGAACAATGATGTTTTAATGCACTTATATCATTAACAAAAAAAATTTATAATAGATTCAAACACAAAACTTATTATTTGATTTTTCAACAAAAACATAAGAATTTATATAATTATAATTATAATCTATAAACCATCACAAATGCAAAAAAAAAAATTCATCTCTATTTTAGGATTTTTTAATAAAAATTCTTAAATACTTTCCAATTATAATAATTGGAGATTTTAACATAAACATGTTAACAAATACACCTTAGTAAAAATAAAATAAAATATGTGCATAATTATTATTTTAAAAATCCGAAAATACAACTTTTAATAATACACAAATAGATCATATATATGTGGATTAATGCACCAACACAATAATGTCACACTATATCAACATAAGCTTATTGGAAAATCATAATTTTAAATATATATTGCATTCAAATTATATGACTACATTCCTTAATTTATTTTACCGTAAATTGAATACACAATTCAAAATACACATTTAAAGAGTAAAATTTAAAAACAAATTAGTGTACTTCAAATAATGAACATAACAATCACATTTGTCCCAATTGGATTCCCAAAAAAAACATTGTACCCATGTTTATTAATAATCATGCATGAATACTAAAACCTTAAACACTAATTCCTATAGTTAATATTCAAAGATTTGAAATCATCAAGATGATCAATTGGAATTTAATCTCAAATTGCATCATTTAAAATGGACATGAAAGTCGATATGCATGTTTGAGTATTCGAACTTTAAACCTTGAATTTAACAACAATTAGATTTTTTTTCATAAGAATTAACAACATTTCGAGATTTGAAATTTGTTATACATTTTGGATTATGGGTAGCAAGTTATGGTGTGCTTAAATTTTTGTCACAAAAAAAAATTTCTTCCACTTTTGACTAAAATGATGACCAAAATCCAATTTTACACAAGATTGTGAAATGGTACTCAAATCTATGAAAGAGATTGTTACACGATTAATCCCAAATGAAACCATTATCAAATTGTTTATATAGACCATATGATGGACTTTTAAAATGTAATATCACCAAATGCCACAGTCCATCAAGAATGTGGAAATGAACTTTGAATTTTAATTGTTGTCAATAATCCTCCAAAATTTTGTCCTAAGAAAATTAGTGGGGAATTAACTATCTAAAATAGTTGTTTAAGGTGTCATTGGCTAAAAATTGGTACTTTTAAGGACTTTAAGATCAAAATGACCTTGATGTTCATAAGTCTTTTTGGAGAATTGTACAATTTTTGCATTTTTTTCATTGTATTCGAGCTCATTTGATATATATTTTAAAAATAACTCATTTCATTACTACAAAACATGGTTTTTCAAGCAATTCAAGTTGATTAATTGGTATTTGTTTTATTATCAGACATGTCCATTTTGATTAGGGGGTTAAAGCATGTATTTTTTGACCAATCAACTTGACTAGGGTGACTTATTTTGACCAATATATCTACTAAAATTAAACAACCCTAGTCAAAATGGTCAAATGGGACATTTAATCAAATTGAACATAAGAAATTAAAATCATTAATCAAAATGACTAATGTTCTCTAGTAAAATGGGACATCTTATGCCTATTACATATTTATTTCCTACCTCCCACTTACAATTTTACAACCTACTTACCTACCCACCCACCCATCTATTTCCTACAACCTACCTACCTTCATACCTCATAATCTTGTAATGAAGTGTCAAATTTAACAAATGTTGAACACCTTTTGATGGTGTGGTCCATTGGTTAAAAACTTGGTTTATCATTGGGGAGGTCAAAGGTTCAATTCTTATCATTATAACCTATGTACATGTTTAAGGGGTTAAAGTAGGTAATGTAGGCTAAGTAGGATATACTAGGTTAGGTTAAGGTAAGTCAAATAGGATAGGGTAGGTAGGGTGGGGTAGGTTACCACCTACCTACTTATTTTCCTTTTTATGACCTACCTACCTACCACAAATTTTTTTTATCCGGGTAGAAATTTGACTAGTCAAAATTAACAATCAAAATGATTAGTCAAATGGTCGAGTAAAAAAAACCACCCTAGTCACAACGGACATGTCAAAATCAACTTGTCCAAAATGATGGAGTGGTATTTTTTACGCTTGTTCAAATTGGGTACTTTTTTACTAGAGTTGCCAATAAAAAAGTAACATGTTTTTTAGTAGTGTTTTGCCAAAAAATTCAAACCTTTATATTTTAAAAATTTGTGACTAGATGATGATCTCAACATGAAGCCCTAAACTTGTTTATGAGCTTCTTGTTTTTTTTCCCTCTCTTTCCAAGTTGCTTGCACATTGCAATAGATTGTATACTCTTGATTATAACGAACAAGCTTTTCTCATTCCTCAATTGTCAAGTTTTTTTCCCGAGTTCATTGCTAACAATTGCAAAGTTGTTCTTCAACTTGCTTGATCTTTTCATGTGCATAGATTACATATCAAGGGGCCAAAAAAAACAAACATTACTATCACTTAATACCCTTTTTCTGTTCATTTTGAATTTGTTTTTATTTTGGTTTGAAGATTTCTTAGGTTGCAATGGGATTTTGTTTGAAATCTAGTGATCATATTGTGCTTATGACAATCTACATGTGTTTTTGTTTGTATATTAAGGTTTTCTTGTGAATGTTAATACCTAGTACGTTTGTGTGATTTTTACAAGTTTCCATGCATGGGTACAACATTATTCAACGCATTGGGATTTTGTAGTTGTGTTTTTGTGATAATTTTTCATCTAAGCTTTCATGAGATTTTTATTTCATAATTTGCATTCAAAAGGAAGATTATTACTGTTATGGATAGTATATAAGGTTATTGTTTGATTCTTTAGACTTTTCTGGGACTTTTGTGTGTTTGCAACCCTGATTAAAAGGTTTCAACTTTTTCAACCCACTCAATCTTCTCTGTACATAATCTTTCAATCTTGGATTGCACAACTAGCATGCACTTGGACCTTGTTGGTGTTTAAGTCTTCTTTGTATGTTGGGAGCATCATTTGTTTCACAAAGTTGTGTACAATTTTGTGTGATATTAGGGTTTGAATATGTCATGCAACAAAACACCAAATGAGGCTACCTAGGGGTCATCTACTTGATTCATCTTTAGTGAACGTAACCAAGGATCAACCAAAGTTTTTGTAGGGTAATAGTTCTCACCTTTCTTTATTTTATGTTTGTTAAGTTTTTTTTTGCTTGTTTTTGTTCTAGTTATCGATGTTGTGGATACTATTTAAAGTTATTATTTGATTTTTTAAGCTTTTCATGGACTTTTGTGTGTTTGCAATCTCAAGATTAAAAGGTTGTAATTTCTTTAGCTTGCTTGACTTTCTTTACATAACTAATCTTATTGAGAAAATGAGGAAGAGGGAAACAAAGAATAACAAAAAAGGCAACAATAGTGGCAACAATTGTGCCCCAAGAGATATTGTCATAGATCAACACCACCACCACCACCAATATTTATGGTAGTCATAATGGGGGTATGGTGTTTGTTTGTGCTACTTAATTCATCCTTTAATCACAACTACATCCATGACAACCCATGTATGTATTATGTATGAAGCTCACCAATGGGTATGTCATTTTTTTGAAAAGTTTTTTTAGGGGTTTGTTGTTAAAACATTTTTATTGCTCTAGAGTTTTTGGGTTCCTTGAATCTAAAAGGATATGAACTCCACATGAGCAGGTAGTTAAGTGAGTGGGTAACAAGATCCCTTGAAACTTGTGAAATAAAATATTTTAACAAAATTGTTTTGAATTCTTATTGATATTAAAGTTTGAAGATTATACGTAATAGAACATTGAGGGAGAACACCTCTACATTGTAAGGCTTGTCAACTGGATTTGCCTTTAATGAATGCAACTAGAAGATTAACCAAAGTTTTTGTAAGGTAACAATTTTCACCTTTCTTTGTCTTATGTTTTTTTTTACTTTCTTTTATTTTAATTATCAATGTTGTGGATTGTATTTAGGGTTATTATTTGATTCTTTAATGTCTTCATGTGGACTTTTGTGTGTTTGTAGTATGGATTAAAAGGTTGCAATTTCTTCAACTTGTTTGAATTTCCTTTGTAGTTAATCTTACAATCCCCAACTTGCATAACTAGATAGCACACAACTTGCTAGTGAAGGTCTTCTTTACATGTTGGGAACATCATTTTATTTCACAAATTTATCGTCTAATTTCTTGTGATATTAAGGTTTGAAGAATTTATGTAGCTTATAATAGTTGGTTGTCATTAGAAAAAAATCTTGCAAACTTTTTTGTTACACATCTTGTTATTCACATTGCATGTTTGTAAAATACAAGGTTGAACATGTTTAAGAGAACCAACTTGAGCTAATACATGGCACCTCAAAACTGAGGTGATGTAAGGCATATACACTATGGGAGACCTACCAACCAAGCTATAAACTGACTTGTAAAAGATACTAAGATTCGAAAAGCAAGGTAAAATGAAAGGTAACGCGGATGTTGCTTGAATCGAATGCAAAATGACACATGCAAAGATGGCGTGCAAGATAAAATTGCTCAAATAGAGGAGATAATGGATAAATGGTCACAAAGAAGATTGGTAACTAACCTTATAAACTACGTTTCAAATGCACTTCTTATTTGTCATATATAGACCACAAAGCAAGAAACTTGTGTTACAAAAGTTCTTTTCAACTTCAATTTTTTTTCCTAATTTTTTTTATTACATTGTTTTAGCAAAGATAACTTTCGCATTGTAAAAAGTTATTGCAAGAATGAACAAAACTCCAGCTTGGTATTACCTCTTGGATATTCCAATGGTTTTTTGGTCATCTTGCAAATTCTTTCTAATATGCTTGAGATTAATGTGTATTCAATCATAGATTCCAAGGTGTTTGGTGTGACAGTTGGTGACAATTTTCTTTTTGCCATTGGAGTATAAAGGTACAAACGTGTGGTTGAATAATGTAAATTGAGGTATTTTGCATGTAAATTAGTAGTAGAATGAAAAAGAATGCAATTTCATTGTGCAAGTTGCCAAGGGGTTGAAAGAGCGAATGAAAATTAAATAAAATTTAAAGTGGTAAGGTGTCCTAGGGTATTTGACATTGTTTCAATTCTTATTTGTCACAACCCTAGCATTTGGCTTGCGACCAAGTCAAGGGGGTTGCAAGATGCGGGCCGAATAGTAGACCCGGGAGTGCAATTGTGTGAGAGGAAAACTCTAAGTGTCAATGAGGACATTGACCTCTTCTTCTAGTGGGGGAGAGTGTCGCAACCCT
>Ga0116230_10003547_pt1 | contig 15248 bp, 15 predicted proteins | sample S1TSphfallax_3_FD_88678 | JGI IMG/M metagenome (GOLD analysis project Ga0116230, IMG submission 88678) | Host-associated microbial communities from peat moss isolated from Minnesota, USA - S1T2_Fd - Sphagnum fallax MG | ecosystem: Host-associated > Plants > Peat moss > Unclassified | place... | reverse complement strand
TTCCTGCTGCAGAACGTCATGCATCGCACGGCGGTGGAGACCGGTCTTCTCGTCACCCCCTGGCCCCTGGCGGTCGGCCTCGCCGCCCCCTTGGCGGGACGTCTGGCGGACCGTCGGCCGGCGGCGGTGTTGTCCTTCGCCGGCCTCGCCGTCCTGGCTCTTGGTCTTGGTCTCTTGGCCCTTCTTCCGGCTTCGGCCAGCAGCGTGGCCGTCGCCTGGCGCATGGCCGTTTGCGGCCTTGGTTTTGGGTTCTTTCAGGCCCCAAACAACCGGACCATGCTCGCCTCAGCCCCAATGGAGCGAACCGGCGCCGCCGGAGGCATGTTGGCGACCGCCCGCCTCATGGGCCAGACCATCGGCGCGACCCTCACGGCGATCCTGTTTCGCCTCGGGCCGGACGGCCCAACCCACGCCCTCGCCCTTGGCGCCGCCTTTGCGGCCCTGGGGGCCCTGGCCAGCGTCTCGCGCCTCGCCGCCCGCGCGCCCACAGCGGCCCCGACGCGAGCCTGAAGCATCTCAACCTTGCCGAAACCGTCGCGCCTTATGATGCCGTCTCGCGGTGGAGACGGCGACCATGCGGTTCGAGGTTCTCGCCCCAGACGACCTGACCCCCGTTCATGTCGAGACCTGGAGGCGCTTGCAGCGGGAGGCCGGCCTCCTGAGCCCCTTCCTGTCGCCCGACTGGGCGCGCGCCCTCGTGCGTTCGGAGGGCCCTGACCGCGTGCGGTGCAAGGTGGTGGTGGTGCACCAAGACGACGCTCCCGCCGGCTACATGGCCGTGCGCCTGCGCCGCGGGGTCGCCTCACCGCCGGGCGCCCCGATGTGCGACTATCAGGCGCTGGTGGCCCGCGCCGGTCTGAGGGTGGATCCGCGCGCCCTGCTGCAGGCGCTCCATGCGGGCCGGTTGGATTTTGACGCCCTTTTGGAGGGCGAACCCAACTTCGCGCCCTTCGCTCGGGGGTCGAGCCTCGCCCATGTGGTGGACCTGAAAGGGGGGGTTGAGGCCTGGGCCGCCGGCCGAGCATCGGGGGGCTCGGATTTTCTAAAGGACGGCTTGAAGAAACGCCGAAAACTGGAGCGTGAGCAGGGCCCGGTGCGCTTCGTGGCGGGGTCCGCCTCCCGCGCCGATTTCGACACCCTCATCGCCTGGAAGCGGGCGCGCTGGCGGTCCACCGGCCAGACGGATCTTTTCGACGCGGGATGGCCGCTCCAGGTTCTGGAGGATCTTTTCCAGGCGGACGATGGGGCGTTCGGGGCGAAACTTTTCACCCTCCACGCTGGCGGCCGCCTCGCCGCGGCCCATCTCGCCCTATGCGCGGAAGGCGTCGCCCATGCCTGGTTCATCGCCCATGACGACCGCTTCGCCCGATATTCCCCAGGGGTGCTCCTGCTCCTCGACATGATTGACTGGGCGCCCAAAGCGGGAATTTCCGAGATCGACCTTGGCCCCGGCGAGAGCCGGTTTAAACACAGCTTCGCCAACCGGACCCGGGCGACGGCCCATGGGTTCGTGGGTCGTCCTTCCGCTGCGAGCCTGATGCGCGCCGCCGCCTACCGCCTGAGGTCCGTAGCCGAGGCCCTACCCCTGGGGTCCGTCTCCGCCCTGCCAGGCAAGGCCATGCGCCGCCTGGACGTCATGCGAAGCCTCGGCTGAGCGGTTGCGGTCGCCGCTATGAGCGCCTAGACACGCCCAACTAAAGATCTGGACCCGACTATGAGCGTCAGTTTCGACGACATTCTCGCAGCGCGCGAACGGCTGAAGGGTCAGCTTGAGCACACGCCGTGCCGCTATTCGCGCACCCTTAGCGAGATCACCGGCGCGAAAGTATGGGTCAAGTTCGAGAACCTGCAGTTCACCGCTGCGTTCAAGGAGCGCGGCGCGCTCAACAAGCTTCTTCTCCTGTCGCAAGCCGAGCGCAAACGGGGCGTCATCGCCGCGTCGGCGGGCAATCACGCCCAGGCCCTCGCCTACCACGCGGCGCGCCTTGGCATTCCCTCGGTCATCGTCATGCCGCGCGCCACCCCGACGGTGAAGGTCGAGCACACGCGCGCCTTCGGCGCGCAGGTGGTTATCGAAGGCGACACCTTCGACGACGCCAACGTGCACGCCCTCGCCATCCGCGACCAGCGCGATCTTGTGTTCGTTCACGCCTTCAACGACGCCGACGTCATCGCCGGTCAGGGCACCGCCGCCCTTGAGATGCTCGAGGATGCGCCCGACATCGACACCCTTCCCATTCCCATAGGGGGCGGCGGTCTCATCGCCGGCATGGCCACCGTAGCCAAGACCCTTCGGCCGGACATGAAGGTCTATGGGGTGGAGGCGGCCATGTACCCCTCCTTCACCGCCAAAATGCGCGGCGTGTCTCCCGCCATCGGCGGCCAGACCATCGCAGAAGGCATTGCGGTCAAGCAGGTGGGCGAACTCACCTACTCCATAGCGCGCCCCCTGATCGAGGACGTGTTTCTTGTTGAGGAGGCCTATTTCGAGCGCGCCATCGCCCTTTACTGCAACGTGGAGAAGACCGTGGCTGAAGGCGCCGGCGCCGGCGCCCTTGCAGCGCTCCTGGCGCGACCGGACGTGTTTCGCGGCCGCAACTGCGGTCTGATCCTGTGCGGCGGCAACATCGACACCCGCCTCCTCGCCAGCGTCCTTACCCGCGAGCTGGTTCGCGAGCGTCGCATCGCCTCCATCCGGATCATCGGTGATGACCGGCCTGGACTGCTCGCCGACGTCTCCAACGTCATCGGGGCGTCCGGCGGAAATATTATTGAGGTGGCCCACAACCGCCTCGCGCTGGACGTGCCCGCCAAGGGAGCGGAGTTCGACATTATGATCGAGACCCGCGATGCGCAGCACACTGAAGAGATCATCCAGCGCCTTCGCGACCGCGGCTATCCCCCGCGTCCCCACTAGATCCCGTCCCGGAGCCGTTCATGCGTAAATCCGTTCTGTTCGTCGCAGCCCTGGCTGCGTGCGCCCTCTCCATGGGGGCCTGTCACAAGGCGCTGGGCCAGGACGGTCGTGAACGCAGCGCCGGCGCAGCCGCCGAGGGCGGCGCCTCGGCGGCGTTCATGGCCAAGATCGCCAAGGCGCCGGGGGTGATCACCCTCCCCTCGGGCCTGGCCTACAAGATCGTCAAATCCGGCCCGGCGTCGGGGCTTTCGCCCAAGACCGGCGACGAAGTGAAGGTCAACTACGAGGGAACCCTCACGGACGGAACCGTGTTCGATTCCTCCTACAAGACCGGCGAGCCCGTTGTGTTCCCCGTGGGCGGTCTGATCCCGGGCTGGAACGAGGCTTTGACCCTGATGAAGCCCGGCGACGTGTGGATCCTCTACGTCCCCCCGGCCCTTGGCTATGGACCCGAGGGGAAAGGACCCATCCCGCCCGACAGCGTCATGGTGTTCAAACTTGAACTCCTCGGCGTCCTGCACGAGGGCGGCCCGGCCCTGGGATGACGGACGATCCCGTCCTCCATCGCGCGATCAGAGCCCGAGGCGCCTGGCCCTTGCCGCAATGCTGAGAGCGAGCCGCTCGCTGATGAGATGCGCGGGCGCCCCGGTCTGCTTGCACGCCTGATCCGCCTCGACGAGGTCTGCGCTCAGCGCCTCAAGCTCGACGCTGCGCCAGCCTCGCGCCTGACGCTGGATCTCCGCCCGGGTCTTCCAGAACACCCGAAGGCGCTCCACGGCCTCCCGCGCCGAGACCCCCTCGTCTGAAAGGGCCGCCACACGGCGCAGGAGGGCCAGATGCTGGCCGAGGGCCCGCACCACGGACACACCGTCCTCTCCCTCCGCCCGCGCGCGCCGAAGGGCGGCCTGGGCCAAGGCGGCCCGCCCGCCAAAGGCGTCCACCGCCGCATCCCCCAGGGAGGCTTCAGGCTCGACGCCCAGATGGTCCACAAGGTCGTCCGGTCCGGCCTGACGCCCGCTCCCGGGACCCAGATAGAGGATGAGGCGCTCGATCTCGCTCCGCGCCACCCCGCGCTCCCTGGGGAGGCGCGCCACGAAAAGCTCAAGGGCGTCGGGGGTCAGTGCGACCCCGTCCTGCTTTAGGCTTTCGCGCACCAGTCGCGCCACGTCTGCGGCCTCATCCTCGTAGACGGGAACGGAGGCGGCGGCCTTGGCGGCGTCGGCGGCCTTGCGCAGGGGCGACGCGGCCGCCAAGGCCCCCGCTTCAATGATGAGAAAAGCGTCAGGGTTGAGGGCGCCGTCGGCATGGCGCGTGAGCGCCGTGGCGGCCGTCCGCTCCACCCCAGGCTTGGGCGCGGTGAGCTTCAGTCTGACGAGGCGGCGCCCGCCCATGAGGGAGAGGGCGGAGAGTTCGTCCTCCAGACGGGCCGGATCCCCCTCAAGGTCGGTTTCCGTTAGAAGGGCCACGTCAAAGGGATCATTGGGATCGGCCGTGACCACGGCGGCGAGCCGGTTCGCCCGCTCGCGCACGCCGCCCCTGTCCTTGCCGAAGATCAGCGCCGCACGCACCCCCGCATCAGGCGCGGTCAGGAAGCGTTCGACCTCAGCGGGTTTCTTCTGGACCATAGGGAGGCGCCCTCAAGAAGGTCAGGGGGTGTCATCCGCGTCCGTGTCCAGGATGGTCTTGGTCGGCGTCTCCACCGGATGGCTGCCGGCGTGAAGGCCTGCAAAATACCGGGCGAGAACGAGGCGGATGGCGATGGCGGCTTGGTTGGCGGCCCGGTTTTCCCCATCCTGCTCGGCGGTCACCCCAGCGTAGGGCGGATCAGGCGAATCATATTCAGCGATCACGGGCGCGGATCCTTGCAGGAGGACCCGGCTGGTTCCCGCCTCCCGCAGGACGTAGTCCACGGTCATGTTGATTTCGTAGCGATTGGCGACGTTGTTCACCCGGATCCCACGGGGTATCCGCCCCTCGCGCACCGTGCAGGTAAGCTGATAGCGCACCGGCGCGGCGGCGTTATGGCCAAGCTCGTCGTTGAGCTGCTCCTCAAGGAGGTAGCCCGCCCGGGTGTGGGAGACCACAAGGTCGACCCCGCTGAGGGACGGGGTCATTCCAGGGGTGGCGTAAAGGGGGGTGAACCCGCAGCCGGCGAGGGCCGAGGCGCACCCCCCCGCAACGAGGGCGGCGAAAGCGGTCTTCATGCGGTGGGGTGTCATGTCATCCGGCCACGATGTTGACGACGCGGTCCTTGATCACGATCACCTTGCGCACCGTAAGTCCAGCCAGGTGACGGCGCACCCCCTCGTCGGCCAGGGCGATAGCCTGCACCTCGTCTTCCGGCGCACCGCTGGGCGCGCGGATCTCGGCGCGGCGTTTACCGTTCACCTGGACCCCGAGGACCGTCTCATCATCGGCCGCGAGGGATGGATCAAATGCGGGCCAGGGCGCGTCCACGACCATGCCGTGTCCGCCGAGGCGCTCCCAAGCGCTTTCCGCCAGATGGGGCGTGATGGGGTTGACCAGGAGCACAAGGGTCTTCAGCGCCTCCCGACGGGCTTCCCCGCCCACCGCCTCAAGACGACGCAGGGTGTTTAGGAAGGCGTAGAACTGCGCGATCGCGGCATTGAACCGGAAGGTGGAGAAGGCCTCGGTGACGGATTTGATGAGCTTATGCTGCGCCCGCAGAAGGGCGCGCACGTCATCGGGCGTCCCCGAGGGGAGGTCGCTTTCGACGAACCGGTCCACTTCAGCCCAGACGCGGTTGACGAACCGCCAGGATCCCTCGACCCCAGCCTCGGTCCATTGCACGTCCCGCTCAGGCGGCGAATCGGAGAGAACGAACAGCCTGGCGGCGTCCACGCCGTAGGTTTGGACGATGTCTTCCGGCGCCACGGTGTTCTTCTTGGATTTGGACATCTTCTCGACGCCCCCAACCTCCACGGGACGACCGCTCGCCCTCTCCACGAGGAGCCCGTCGCGGTCTTCAAGTTCCGCGGGCGAGATCCAGCGTCCGTCCTCGCCCGGCAGGCGGTAGGTTTCGTGGGTCACCATGCCCTGGGTGAACAGGCCCGCGAAGGGCTCCTCAACGCTCAAAAGCCCGTCGTCCTTGAGGGCGCGGGTGACAAACCGGGCGTAGAGGAGGTGGAGCACAGCGTGCTCCACCCCGCCGATATACTGATCCACCGGCAGCCAGTAGTCCGCCGCCGCCGGGTTGATGGGCTCGTCGGCCGTGGGATCGGCGAACCGGGCGAAGTACCAGGAACTGTCGACGAAGGTGTCGAGGGTGTCGGTCTCGCGTTCCGCCGCCCCCCCGCACTCGGGGCAGACGACGTGGCGCCAGGTGGGGTGGCGGGCCAGGGGATTGCCGGGCTGGTCAAACGCCACGTCCTCGGGGAGCGCCACGGGCAGGGAGGCCGCCGGGGTGGGGCCGCAGGCGGGGCAATGGATGATGGGGATGGGACACCCCCAGTAGCGCTGGCGCGAGACGCCCCAGTCGCGCAGGCGGTACACCGTCGCCCCCTGCCCCTGCCCCTGGGCCTCGATGCGGGTGATGGCCGCGCTCTTGGCGGCCTCGATGTCGAGGCCGTCCAGAAACGCGGAGCGATAAATCCGCCCGGGGCCGACGTAGGCTTCATCGCCCACCGCAAAGGCGTCAGGGTCCGCTCCCGGCGGCAGCACCACCGGGCGCACGGGCAGATCGTACTTTCTGGCGAAATCCAGATCGCGCTGATCATGGGCGGGACAACCAAATATGGCGCCCGTGCCGTAGTCCATCAGGATGAAGTTGGCGATCCAGACCGGCAAGGTCTGTGAGGGATCGAAGGGATGGGCCACGTAGAGGCCGGTAAAATGTCCCCGCTTTTCAGCGCCCTCGATCTCAGCCTCGGAGACGCCGCCGCGGCGGCACTCGGCTACGAAGGCGGCGGCGGCCGGATCAGCGGCGGCGGCGCGCGCGGCAAGGGGGTGATCGGCCGCCACGCCGACGAAGCTGGCTCCAAAAAGGGTGTCAGGCCGCGTGGTGTAGACTTCGACGCCGTCGAAATCCTCAAAGCCCCTGGGCGCGTCCCCAGCGAAGCGGAAGGTCATCTTCAAGCCGCGCGACCGGCCGATCCAGTTCTCCTGCATCAGGCGGACCTTGTCGGGCCAATGGCCCTCGAGCGACTTCAGTCCCGCGATGAGGTCGTCGGCGTAGGCCGTGATTCGCAAGAACCACTGGGTCAGCTTCTTCTTCTCCACCAGGGCGCCCGAGCGCCAGCCGCGCCCGTCGATGACCTGCTCATTGGACAGAACCGTCCCGTCTACGGGATCCCAGTTCACTGTCGCCTCCTTGCGGTAGACCAGCCCGCGGCGGAACAGGTCCAGGAACCAGGCCTGCTGACGTCCGTAGTAGGACGGATCGCAGGTGGCGAACTCGCGGGCCCAGTCGATGGACAGGCCGAGGGATTTCAGCTGGCCGCGCATGGCGGCGATGTTCTCGTAGGTCCACCGCTTGGGGTGAACGCCCCGCTCCATGGCCGCGTTCTCCGCCGGCATGCCGAAGGCGTCCCATCCCATGGGATGGAGCACATTATAGCCCTGAGCCCGTTTGAACCGGGCCACCACGTCGCCCATGGTGTAGTTGCGGACATGGCCCATGTGGATGCGCCCCGAGGGATAGGGGAACATCTCAAGCACGTAGGCCTTGGGCCTGCCGACGGCTTCTGCAGGACCCTTGGTGCGGAAAACGTCAGCCTCCGCCCAGGCGGCGCGCCAGCGGGGCTCGGTCTCTTTTGGATTATACTTGGCCATCGGACGAGCTTTACGGGCCGGGAGGCGGGAGGAAAAGGGCCGCCTCAGCCCTTCCCGTTGAGATTCGACAGACGCAGCTGACGGGCCCGGGTCAAGATCGCGTTCTCGATGTCGATCTCGGTCTGGCCGGTCACCGGCGCGTCAACCCACGCCCCCGCCGCATTCTTGACCTGCCGGAAGATGGTGACGTTCAGTCCGTCAGCCCTAAGGCGGGTGTCAAGAATATAGACCGTGGCCTTGAAGCGCTCGTCGCTCTTCTCAGGGTTCACGTACCAGTCCGTGAGAATCACGCCGCCGAACGGATCCGCCGACGCCAAGGGCATGAAGGCGAGGGTGTCGAGGGACGCGCGCCACAGATAGCTGTTGACGCCGATTCCCGCCTGGGGCGAGGAGGCGGGCGCCGGCTTGGAACCGAGGTGGGGAATCAGACCCCCTGGACCGGGACCGTGGGAACATCCGGCCAGGGCTAGAGCGCCAAGGGCGCCAAGGGCTCCAAGACCGCGCATCGCGCCCCCGCGACGACTACCGCGACCAGGAAAATCAACCGTCATTGTGTCGGGTCCGCTCCAATGGTTAACGCGCTTGCAAGCCGGTATAACCCGCTAGCGCGCGCACATCCCCCCTCCTCCGGAGAACGCGCCCCGCAAAGGAGTTGTTCGTCTACACCATCACGGCTCCGAGGCAAAAGCGGAATCACGTGCCTTTAAAGTCACAAACATAGGCGCCGCGCCGCCTCCGCCCCCCGCTCGTCCTCAGCATCGTTGACGCTATTTAATGAACCGATTTAATCACACAGTCACAATGGAATGATTATAGACAGTTTCATGGGCTCTAAATCTCGGCGGGGGCGTTAAGAGATTATGGTGCGGCTTCGGGCGGCATGTTCGGCGGCGGCGGCGGTCCTCACCTTGGGACTCGCTTCGGCCGCCTACGCCGCGCCGCCGGACCTTGTGAATACGCAGGACAACACCGCGCCCTTCTCCGCGCTCACAAGTCACAAGTCATACCAGTTCGAGAGCAAGAGCGGCTGGGGCCTCAAGCTCGACCTTGATGAGCCGGCGAACCGCTCCGCGGAGTGGAAGGACGTCACCGCTGGGGCCTACTTCCACATCTCGCCCTCTATTAAGTTAGGCGGCAGCGTTGGTCTTGGGGACAAGTTCTCCCAACCGCAGCAGCAGCTGACCCCGCAGGATGCGGGCCCTCGGGTTCACCTCGAGACCAAATTTCAGTTCTGATTCGGCGGCTCAGGCGCGATGAGCGCCCGTGAGGCGGGATCAAAGGACGGCCGTCAGCCCCTCGACTGCGGCAATTCCGCTCACGCCCGTTCCCGTAAGGCGGCCGGCGCGCGCCGCCGTCACGCCGCCGAGGGCGTAGACCGGGATCCGCGCGCCTCGCGCCAGGAGCGCCAGACGCACCGGGCCGAGGGGCCGGGCCGCGCTGGGACTTCGGCTCGGAAAAACGCTTGAGACGAGGGCGGCGTGAAGGCCCACGCGGTGCGCCCGCCCAAGGGCCCTGGCCGAGTGCGCCGCGCCGGTCACCAGCCAAAGCGGGTGACGGCGCAGCACGCCCCGGGCCCGCCAGAGGTCACGCTCGGGAAGATGAAGCCCGTGCGCGCCCGCCGCCGCGGCCAAGGCCTCGCTCGCGCCGACGAGGAAAATCAGCTTCCGGCGCCGGGCGATGGCGGCCAGGCTCTTGGCCGTCTCCAAAGCGTCGGCGCGCCCGAAGGCGCGGAAGATGATTCCCGTTCCCGCCGGCAGACGCGCCGCTGCCCCAAGTGGATCAGGCGACCGGTCCGGGTCGGTGACAAAAAAGACCCCGGGCGCCGCCGCCCAGCGCTTCCTTCGGCGCTCCGCCCGCTCTAGCGTCGCTGCGGCCCGGAAAAGGGCCCGCCGAGCCCCCGCGCGTGATGAGGACCCTTCGCCCCTTGCCTGCACAGCCCACCTCCTTTCCCGACGCAGCAGCCTCCTGGCGCGACGTCAAGGCCCGCATCGCCGCCGCTGCGACGGCCGCGGGCCGCGATCCTGGCGACGTCGCCCTTGTGGCCGTCTCCAAGACCCAGCCTTGGGAGGCGGTGGAGCCGGTCTTGGCCGCCGGGCAACGGACTTTCGGCGAGAACCGGGTTCAGGAGGCGAAAGCGCGATGGAGCGAGATCAAGGCCCAAGTTCCGGATCTTGAGCTTCGGCTGATCGGGCCCCTGCAGACCAATAAGGTCCGGGACGCCGTTGGCCTGTTCGATGTGATCGAGACCCTGGACCGGGAAAAATTGGCCGCGGCGGTCGCCCAAGAAACCCAGAGGCGCGGCGCTGGGGTGCGCCTCTATGTTCAGGTGAACACCGGGGAGGAGAGCCAGAAGGCTGGGGTCGCCCCAAGGGACGCCGACGCCTTCATCGCCGCAGTCCGCACCGCCTACGGCCTCCCCCTGGAGGGCCTGATGTGCATTCCCCCAGCCCATGAGCCGGCCTTCCCCCACTTCGCGCTCCTGCGCGCCATCGCCGAGCGCAACGGCCTTGAACGCCTCTCCATGGGCATGAGCGCGGATTTTGAGACGGCGATCCGCTTCGGGGCCACCTCCGTCAGGGTCGGCTCGGCGGTTTTTGGCGCCCGCGCCTAAGCCTTCTGGTCCACGGAGGATCCGGCTTCACCGCCGCGGGGCTGGGCGTAGGCGCCGGCGTCCCCTGCGGGCGCACCGGCGGCGGCCTTCGGCGTCACCACCACCATGGCCGGACGGACCAGGCGGCCGAGGAGCTCATAGCCGGTCTGCATCACCTGGACCACGACGCCGGGCCCGAGGTCGGAGACGGGCTGCTCCATCATGGCCTGGTGCAGGTTGGGGTCGAACTTGGCGCCCCGATCCGGAGCGACCCGCTTTAGCCCGTTGCGCTCAAACGCCGTCTGCAGGGCCTTCTCGGTCATCTGAACGCCCAGGACGAGGGTCTCCACGGCAGGATCGGCGCTCTCCTTGGGGGCATGCTCCACAGCGCGAGAGAGATTGTCAGCCGCGTCCAGCAGATCGCGGGCGAAGCGCTGGATGGCGTAGGCGCGCGCATCATTGGCTTCCCGTTCAGCCCGGCGGCGAGTGTTCTCGGCCTCCGCGGCGAAGCGCAGGGCCTGTTCTTTGAGGGCGGCGTTCTCCGCCATGAGGCGCTGGGTCTCGTCCGAGACCGGATCGGAAGTCCCCGCCGCGGCGTCGGCTAGGTTTTCGGCGCCATCTTCAATCACGTCTTCGACCATCATCTACCTCTTTGCGGCATTCAGCCGTCGAGCATTCTGCCCAGGACCTTGGCGGTGTAGTCCACCAGGGGGATCACCCGGGCGTAGTTCAGTCGGGCCGGCCCGATCACCCCGATCGCGCCCACCACCTTCTGCCGGCCCGTCATATAGGGGGCCGCGATCACGGCGGAACCGGAAAGTGAGAAAAGACGGGTTTCCGCCCCGATGAAGATCCTTACGCCCTGCGCGCTGCGAACGTCATCAAGAAGACCGATGAGGCGCTCCTTCTGCTCAAGATCGTCAAACAGCGATCGCACCCGCTCGAGGTCCGCGGCCTGGGCGTCATGGAGGAGATTGGCGCGGCCGCGCACGATCAAGGAGCGGCCCGCCCCCGACTGCGCGCCGCCCCACGCCGCCAGACCATCTTCCACAAGCCGGGCCGCCGTCTCGTTGAGCGCGCTACGCGCCGCATCCAGTTCAACGCCCACCTCCACCTTGGTTTCCGCCAAGGTGCGGCCCTTAAGACGCGCATTGAGAAAATTGGACGCCTCCGACAGGGCCGACGGCGTGAGGCCCGGCGGCGTGCGCATGAGACGGTTCTCCACCCCCCCGTCCTCAAACACCATGACGGCGAGGGTTTGTTCGCCGCCCAGGGCGACGAACTCCACGTGCTTAACCCCCGCATCGCGTACGGGCGTGACCACCATGCCTGCGCCCCCCGCCAGGCCCGACAAGAGGGCGGATGCTTCATCAAGGGCGTCCTGGAAGCTCTGGCCGCGCCCGGTCAGGCGCGCCTCTATGGATTGCCGCTCCTCCTCGCCGATATCGCCGATCTCCATGAGACCGTCCACGAACAGGCGCAAGCCCGCGTGGGTCGGCAAACGGCCTGCCGACGTATGGGGCGCGGCGAGGAGCCCAAGCTGGGTGAGGTCCTGCATGGTGTTGCGGATGGACGCCGGAGACAGGTGCACGCCCCCCCGCGATACGGTCCGCGACCCCACCGGCTCACCGGTCTCTAGGTAGGTCTCCACAATACGCCGGAAGATGTCGCGGGCGCGCTCGTCCAGCGCGCCGAGGCTCGCCATCCGCTCCAGCGCAAACGGATCGCCAATGGAAGCATTGAACTGAGACATCAGGCTAGGATAAGCCCCCGCCCAACTGGCGCAAGCGCGCCCGAAAGAAAGCCCCCATGCGCCCTTCAGAACGCCGCCCAGACGAACTCAGAACCGTGACCATCGAGACAGGCGTGTCGCGCTATGCTGAAGGCTCCTGCCTCATCTGTTCTGGGAATACTAAGGTCCTGGTGACCGCAAGCCTTGAGGAAAGCCTTCCAGGCTGGCTGCGGGGGAAAGGTCAGGGCTGGGTCACGGCCGAATACGGCATGCTGCCGCGGGCGACCCACACCCGCGGGCGTCGGGAAGCCTCTGCGGGCAAGCAAAGCGGGCGCACGCAGGAAATCCAGCGTCTCATCGGGCGCTCCCTGCGCGCGGTGGTGGACCTGAAGCGCCTCGGGGAGCGCCAGATCAGCCTGGACTGCGACGTGATCCAGGCCGACGGCGGCACGCGCACCGCCTCCATCACCGGCGCCTGGGTCGCCCTGCGCCTCGCGTGCGACTATCTCCTCAAGGAGGGCGTTCTGAAAGCCGATCCGATCCTCGATCAGGTCGCGGCCGTATCGTGCGGGATCCATCAGGACACGCCGGTCCTGGATCTTGACTACGAGGAAGACTCTTCAGCCGAAGCTGACGCCAACTTCGTCCTGACCGGGTCCGGATCCATTGTGGAGATCCAGGCCACCGGAGAGAAACGCGGCTTCTCCCGCGCCGAGTTCGACGCTCTTTTCGGCCTGGCTGAGGGCGGGATCGCAACGCTGTTTGAGATCCAGGCCCAGGCTGTTGGCAGAGCCTGACCGGGTTGGGCGACGGGGGATGGGAACGAGGGCCCGCCCCGCCCCCTAATGCCTGAAGACGCGGACGCCGGTGAAGGCCATGGCTACGCCGCGCGCGTCCGCGGCGGCGATGACCTCGGCGTCGCGAATGGACCCCCCAGGCTGGATCACCGCCGTCGCCCCCGCCTCCACCGCCTCGATGAGGCCGTCGGCGAAGGGGAAGAAGGCTTCGGAGGCGCACGCCGAACCGTCCGCCAGGGATCCTTCAAGCCCGGCGGCGACAGCGGCCTCCTTGGCGCGAAGCGCCGCGATGCGCGCCGAGTCGCGGCGGTTCATCTGGCCTGCGCCGATGCCGGCGGTCTGTCCGTCCTTGGCGTAGACGATGGCGTTGGACTTCACGTGCTTGGCGATGGTGAAGGCGAACAGCATGTCCTCGATTTCTTGCGGGCTCGGATGCCGGCGCGTGACGATGGTCAAATCGTCTTTCGTCAATTTGGCCGTATCGCGGCTCTGCACCAGAAAGCCTCCGGCGACGGAGCGGAATACTTCGCCGGGCGCGTCCGGGTCGGGCATTTGGCCCGTGAGGAGCAGTCTGAGGTTGCGCCTTGCGGCGAAAATCTCCTTCGCCGCCTCGTCCGCATCGGGCGCCACCACCACCTCGGTGAAGATCTCCACAATGGCCCGGGCCGTAGGGGCGTCGAGGGGACGATTGACGGCGATGACGCCGCCGAACGCGGAGACCGGGTCGCATTGCAGGGCCCGTCGGTAGGCCGCCTCAAGGCTCTGGCCGACGGCGACGCCGCAGGGGTTGGCGTGCTTGATGATGGCGACCGCTGGGGCGTCCTTGAACTCGCAGACCAGCTCAAACGCCGCATCGGCGTCCGCGACGTTGTTGTAGCCGAGGGGCTTGCCTTGGATCACGTGGGCGGAGGCGACGCCCGGACGTGGATCGAGGGTGCGGTAGAGGGCGCCCGACTGATGGGGGTTCTCGCCATACCGCATGGTCAAGGCGAGGCGTCCGGAGAGGGTCTTGCGTTCGGGCGCCGCGTCCCCGAGGACGCCGGCGAACCAGGTGGAGATGGCCGCGTCATAGGCGGCTGTTCGGGCGAAGGCCCGCGCCGCCAGGGCCCGGCGTAGGGCTAACCGCGTCGCGCCCCCCTCCCGCAGGGCCTCCACCACCGCGTTCAAATCCTCCGGCGCGGTCGCCACGCACACGTAGGCGTGGTTCTTGGCCGCGGACCGAATCATGGCCGGACCGCCGATGTCGATATTTTCGATCACCGTGTCCTCATCCGCGCCGGACGCGACGGCGCCTTCGAAGGGATAGAGGTTCACATAGAGAAGATCGATGGGAAGGATGGCGTGCCGCTCAAGGGCCTCGGCGTGGGCTTGGGCGGCGCGAACGGCCAAGAGCCCCCCGTGGATCTTGGGGTGTAGGGTCTTGACCCGCCCGTCCATCATTTCAGGAAACTCTGTGAGGTCAGCGACATCCTTCACCGGCAGACCGGCGGCCGCGATGGCGGCCCGGGTGCCGCCGGTGGAGATAAGGTCCACCCCAAGGTCGCAAAGGCTCCGCGCGGCCTCGATCAGACCTGTCTTGTCTGACACGGAGATGAGGGCGCGTCTCACGGGAACCAAGTCGGCCGGCTTAGGGAATGCGGGGGCGTCGGGCATGGGGAAGCATCCGTCGGTCAGAAAGATGGAGCCCAGGCGAGCGGCGCGGCGGCCCGCGCTCCCCGGTGGAACTCCACCTCAAATCGCCAGTCACGCAGGTGCCCGGACCATACGGAGCCGCCTGCCTGTGTCAACTCGGCCAAATGCGCCCGAGGTCGGGTGCTGTAACGCAAAGTTTAGAGGCTAACCTTAATACAACCTTCGAACACAGTAAGGCCGTGCCGCATGTCCCCTGTCGCAGCGCTTAGCGTCAAGAGCCGGCGCTCAGAAACCATCCGGGACCCGCAGGCCGCGCCGCAGGGCCCCGGCGACGCCGCGGACGAAGCCCAGCGCGCCAATGGCTACGTCACCCCCTTCATCGTTTTCCTCGCCGCCGCGCCCTTCCTCGGATGGGGGCTTCCTGGCGTCTGGCTTGGGGGCATGGTGGGCTTGCTCCTGGCGGAGGGGCGCCTCGTGGCGTCCCGGGAGCGGTCCGGGCCAGCCTCACGGCCCCGCGACATCGGATTGGGCGTCACCCGCTTCGCCTTGAGCGCCGGCTACGCCCTCGCCAGCTTCAAGATCGTCACCGCGCACGACGCCACCGCCATCATGTTTGCCACCACGCTGTATGGCGTCGTCATCTTCAAGATCCTGGCGCGCGACTACGGCGCCCCAAACCGCCTTCTCATCAACCTGATCCCCATGGTCTGCGCGGTCGTCCTGGCCCAATGGGGGGCGATCAGGGACGAGTTGCAGAGCGGCCGCCCGGTTATGGTCCTGCCCACCCTC
>Ga0116230_10003546_pt1 | contig 15249 bp, 17 predicted proteins | sample S1TSphfallax_3_FD_88678 | JGI IMG/M metagenome (GOLD analysis project Ga0116230, IMG submission 88678) | Host-associated microbial communities from peat moss isolated from Minnesota, USA - S1T2_Fd - Sphagnum fallax MG | ecosystem: Host-associated > Plants > Peat moss > Unclassified | place... | reverse complement strand
GATCTACGTGGTGCGCGGCCGCGCCCGCATGCGCTGGGGCGAGAGCCTGCAATACACCGCGGAAGCCGAGCCCGGCGACTTCATTTTCATTCCGCCCTTCGTGCCGCATCAGGAGATCAACGCCTCCACGGACGAGCGGCTGGAATGCGTGGTGATCCGCTCCGATAACGAGGCGGTGGTGGTGAATCTGGACATCGAACCGGCGGAGAAACCCGAAAACGTCGAATGGATCGATCCGATCCATCGGGGCCACACGCATGGCTGAGGAACCGAGCCTGTTCGGCAAGATCAAGGACAAATTGATCGGCGCCAAGCAGGAATGGGCGGCGGAAAAACGGCTGATCACTGGTACCACCGCGCCGCATGCGCAGCGTCTGCCGCCCGGCCAGCGGCTGGTGAAGGACTGGCCGGTGCTGGACCTCGGCATCCAGCCGGAGATAAAAACCACCAGCTACACCCTGACGCTGGACGGCGCGGTGGAGCACCCGATCACGCTGAGCTGGGCCGATCTGATGGCGCTGCCGCAAAGCGAGCAGATGTCCGACATGCATTGCGTCACGCAATGGTCGAACTATGACAATCGCTGGAAGGGCATCTCCGCCGCCGTGATCTTGGCGCTGGTGCAGCCGAAGCCGGCATGCCGCCACATCATCTTTCATTCGCATGACGGCTACACCACCAATCTGCGGCTGGAGCAGTTCGATCAGCCCGATGTGATGCTGGTGCATGAATGGAACGGCAAGCCGATCTCCCGCCAGCATGGCGGCCCGCTGCGTGGCATGGTGCCGAAATACTATTTGTGGAAATCCGCAAAATGGCTGCAACGGATGGAATTTTCCGAAACCGACGATCCGGGTTTCTGGGAAACCCGCGGCTACAACAACAACGCGGACCCTTGGTTGGAAGAACGTTACAGTTAGCCGTGGTCAGCGGTCAGATTGGGCAGCCTGATGGTAGATCGTTGATTGGCGTCATCGTTGCCGTGCTGCGGTCTTCCACATCCTGGCCGGGCAGGCCCCAGGCGAAGGCGTAGGTGATCTCGCCGGTCGGACCGAAGGCCAATGAGACACGCTCACGAAACTCCTGGGCGTTGCTGAAATCGCCGGAAATGAAGCTGCCTTGGGCGGCATCCAGCGCATCACCAACAAATATCTGGGCAGCGGGGACATTGGTGTTCAGGCTGGTCATGCTCAGACCGCCGGTGAAGGACCGGCCGATCAGCACGACCTCTTCATGAAACACCTCGCCTGTTTCGCTTTGCGCTCAGAACCATAGCAGCACGCCGCCGAACAACGCTTTGACCACCAGCGCGCCGATAAACCTTTGCGCCTCATGGTTGATACCGCCGCCCTGATAGCAGCCAGCCTTCGCCCGCAAAGCCGCCAAAAAATCATTCACCAGCGGGAATCATTTCTAAATGCTGGGCAAGCTCGCTAACCACCGCCTCGAACATTGCCGGAGTCAGGCGTTTCGTGCTCGTATTGTACCGCGACACGTGATAGCTGTTGGCGATAAGCAAACCAGGCCGCGGCCGATGCACCGCGCCATGCGCGAATTTATATGGCGAGGCTTTAACCCCGAGCGCCCGAAAACTCATCAGATGCGCGACGGTCCCTAGCGTCAGGATCGCGCGCAGTCTTGGCATGGCCGAAATTTCCGCGGCGAGGAACATGTTGCAGGTTTTGTCCTCGGCCGGGGTGGGCAGGTTTTGCGGTGGGACGCAGCGCACCGCGTTGGTGATCCGGGTGCCGATCAGGCGCAGGCCATCATCCGGCCGCTCACCGTAGGCGCCTTGCGCGAAACCGTATTTCAGCAGTGTCATATACAGGAGATGCCCCGCGAAATCGCCGGTAAACGGCCGTCCGGTGCGGTTGGCGCCCCGCACGCCGGGTGCCAGCCCCACGACCAGCAACGCGGCATCAAGGCTGCCAAAACTCGGTACCGGCGCGTTGTGCCAGCCTGGCTCTTTCGCACGATTCTCCACCCGGTACGCCGCCAGCCGCGGACAAAGCGCGCAGTCGGCGACCGGGGGCGCAAAACTCATTCGTAGTCGTCGTCCCGCGCCCCGGCGATGGCGGCACTCCGCGGCCGGCTCTCGGCCGGCTTGCGGGTAAACTCCTGGGCGATTTCGGCGAGTTCGATATATTGGTCGGCCTGCCGCCGCAATTCGTCCGCGATCATCGGCGGGCTGGTCTTGATGGAGGAGACCACGGAGACCCTGACACCTTTGCGCTGTACGGCCTCGACCAGCCGCCGGAAATCCGAATCGCCCGAAAACAGGATCGCGTGGTCCAATTTTGGTGCCAGCTCCAGCATGTCGATCGCGAGCTCGATGTCCATATTACCCTTGATCCGCCGGCGCCCCAGCGCATCCGTAAACTCTTTCGCCGGCTTGGTGACCAGGCTGTAGCCGTTATAGGCCAGCCAGTCGGTCAGCGGTTTCAACGGCGAGTATTCCTCGGTTTCCAGCAGCGCCGAGTAATAATAGGCACGAATTAGATTAGTTCTGGCACCGAAGAAATCAAGCAGCCGGCGGTAATCAATGTCAAACCCAAGGCTGCGGGTGGCGGCGTATAAATTGGCTCCGTCAATGAATAGCGCCGTCCTCTCCTGGGCGGTAAACCGCATAATATTATTCCTTTTCGTAACAACGTTAGCTATAAACTAGGGTGTTCGACCACGAATCCATTGGTGAACGGTTAGCCTTAGCCAAATCGCGCGGCTCCTGAAAGCCCCTTACAATGCGGTTTCTGACGTGATTATCGTATCAGTCGGCGCGAACCTGCCGGGACGGGGCGGCGCGCCGGCCCTTGATACCTGTATTGCCGCGGTTGCCGAAGTCGCCGCAATTCCAGGTTTGAATCTGGTGGCATTATCGCCATGGTACCGCACCGCCGCCATTCCGGCCTCGGATCAGCCGGATTATTGCAACGGCATCATCCGGCTGGCGGGCGAAATCGGGCCGGCCGAGCTGTTGAATGCCCTGCAGGCGATCGAGGCGCGGCATGGCAGGGTCAGGACCGTCCTGAACGCGGCGCGCGCCTTGGACCTGGACATCGTGGACCTGAACGGGGCGATCCGGGCGACCCCGTCGCCGATATTGCCGCATCCCCGGGCGCATCTTCGCGCCTTCGTACTCCGGCCCATCCTGGACGTCGCACCCGGCTGGCGCCATCCCACCCTGCGGCTGGGCGTTTCGGCCCTGCTGGCGGAACTTCCGCCACAGGGGATCGAGCCCTGGTTCGCCGGTTAGCGATCTTAACTGAACGAAGTGATTATTTGAGGTATTCGGCCACGCCCACGCCCAACGCCGCCAGCATAACCAAAATGCCCACGCCCGTGCCCGCGCTCCAAATCAGTCCTGTCGGCGGCTTTTGGACCTCTTTGAGCTGTGCTTCAAAGGCCACGCGGCGGGCTTCCATATCGAAGAGAGCCTGCCGCCCCACGGCATCATATGGGAGGTCCGGACGCTGCCGCCGGCGACGATCACCGTCGCGAGGGATATCCAGAACTGCGCCAGCGCCAGTCTCTAGATTACTAATCCGCTCCGGTTGCTCAAACAGGTCCTGCGCCGTAGGCCGCGTTGCCGGTTCCGGGACGATGGCGGGTTGCAGGCCGGATGCTTCGGTCATTTGGCTTTCCTGCTGGCCTCGTTGGGGCCGGCGGCCCGACCAAATTCGCGCTTAGGTTGAAGAAGCATCGTAGGTGGATATCTTTGTCCGACCTCGCGCCGCCTTGCATCACCTCGCCTAAAACTGTATTTGCCCCGCTCACCCCCTTTCTGTCTGGAGTTGCACGGATGGCCCGCGTCACCGTTGAAGACTGTGTATTAAAGGTTCCCAACCGGTTTGAGCTGGTTCTGCTGGCCGCCCAGCGCGCCCGCAACATCAGCCGCGGCGAGCAGCTGACCATCGATCGCGATAATGACAAAAACCCGGTGGTTGCCCTGCGCGAAATCGCCGAGGAGACCTTGGCGCTGCCGGACCTGGAGCAGGACCTGGTGAAATCCCTCTCCCGCGTGCCGGAGCCGGAGCCGGTGGACGAAGAGGTTCTGGACCTGATTCCGACCGACCAGAACATTTTTGGCTTGCAGGACGTCTCCGCCGAGGAAGAGGCCGCGGCGCTCGCGGCCGAAGCGGAGGAAATGACCCCGGAAGACATCCAGGCGGCGATCGAGGCGGAGCTGGGCGGCAAAACCCGGCGCTGATCCAGCGCGCCAGCCCGCTCATCGGCGGTCGGGCGGTTTTTGTTCGGGTTTTATCCGTTCATGTGCTATATTGATGGACATGGACTTCCCGGGCGAACATCCTGCCGCGATCGGTATTGAGACCGGAACCCGCCGGCTATCGCGGAATCCGGTCACGATATCTGGCTGTGTGCTGACGCTGGCGTTCGCCCACGCGTTTCGCTAGCCGGTCCGAACGGCGCGGCCCCCGATGACGATCTACCGCCCCCAGAGTCACCCGCTATACGCGCCGGAGGGCATGGCGCCCGGCAGCACGCATCCCGAACTTCGCAAGCTGCTCTCCCGCATCGCGGCCTATGACGGCAAGGCCGATCCAGCGGTGATCGATGAAGCCTATGGCATCGCCGCGGATGCCCATGCCGGCCAAAAACGCGATAACGGCGAACCCTATATCACCCACCCCCTGGCGGTCGCCAATATTCTGGCCGGCTACCGGCTGGATTCCGCCTCGATCGTCACCGCTCTGCTGCATGACGTGGTGGAGGATACCGCCGTCACGCTGGCCGCGGTGCAAAAACGTTTCGGCGCCGAGGTCGCCGGGCTGGTCGATGGCGTGACCAAGCTGACCCGCCTGGAGTTGCAATCAGACCGCACCAAGCAGGCGGAGAATTTCCGCAAGCTGGTGCTCGCGATGAGCAAGGACATCCGCGTCCTGATCGTCAAACTTGCCGACCGACTCCACAATATGCGCACCATTTCGGCCGTTGCGAACCCTGAGCGCCGTCAGCGGATCGCGCGGGAGACCATGGAGATCTACGCGCCGCTGGCCGAGCGCATCGGCATGGAATCGGTGAAAACCGAGCTGCAGACGCGTTCGTTCGCGGAGACCGACCCGGAAGCCTATGACACGATCCAGGCGCGGCTGAATTTCTTGCGCGGCCAGGGCGCGGATGTCATCGAGGAGGTTCGCCAGGAGTTGCTGCGGGTCTGCAAGGACGCCGAGATCGACATTATCGAAATCGCCGGGCGCGAAAAATCGCCGTTTTCGATCTGGGAGAAGATGCAGCGCCGCAACGTCGCGTTCGAGCAGCTTTCCGACATCATGGCGTTCCGCATCATCGTGCCAAACCGCGCCGCTTGCTACATGGCGCTGGGCGCCATCCACGCGGCATTTCCGGTGATCGCCGGCCGCTTCAAGGATTACATCTCCACGCCGAAAGCCAACGGCTACCAGTCGCTGCATACCGGCGTGACATTACGCCACCCGCGCAACCAGAAAATCGAGTTGCAAATCCGCACGCCGGACATGCAGATGATCGCGGAAAACGGGGTCGCCGCGCACTGGCTGTACAAGCAAGGCGAGCCGCAAGTCTCGCCGGCCGATCTGAAGCAATTTCGCTGGGTGCAGGACCTTCTGGAAATCCTGGAAAATTCCACCGCGGATGATTTTCTGGAGAACACCAAGCTCGAGCTGTATCAGGACCAGGTGTTCTGCTTTACGCCGAAAGGCCAGCTGATCCAGCTGCCGCGCGGCGCCACTTCGGTCGATTTCGCCTATGCCGTGCACAGCCAGATCGGCGATACCTGCGTGGGTGCGCGAATCAACGGCCGGCTGATGCCGCTGCGCTACGAATTGCAAAACGGCGACCAGGTGGAAATTCTTACCGCCCGTGGCGGCACGCCGTCGCCGGCCTGGGAGCGCTTTGTCGTCACCGGCAAGGCGCGCGCGCGCATCCGACGGTTTCTGGCCCAGCAAATGCGCGAGCAGCATCGCGACCAGGGCAAATCCACGCTGGCGAAGGCGTTCCGGCAGGAGGGCGTGGACGGCTCGGAGAAAATCCTGGAGCCGACCTTCAAGGCGCTGAAGGTTGGTTCGCTGGATGATCTGTACGTCGCGGTCGGGACCGGAGCGATCGGGCCGAAAGAGGTGGTTTACGCCGCTTATCCGGAACTGAAAGAGGCACGGGCGCCGCGGATGCTGCCGGCCTTCATGGGCACCGGCCTGACCGCCCGCTCGCCGCGCAACACGCCAGCCAAAACCGACGCCACGCAGCCGCTCACCGGCCTCGTTTCCGGCATGGACGTGCACTATGCCGGCTGCTGCCATCCGCTGCCGGGCGACAAGATCGTCGGCATCGTCGCGACCGGCAAGGGTGTCACCGTGCACACCAAGGACTGCGCCACGCTGGAAACCTTCGCCGCGACGCCGGAGCGCTTCATCGACGTTGACTGGAACCTGGACAACCTGAACCGGCCTGGCGACAAATCCTTCATTGGCCGCGTCAGCGTCATTTCCAATAACAGCCCGTCGGCACTGGCCAACCTCGCCAATGCCGTCGCCAAGCAGGAGGGCGCCATCGCCAATCTGAAAATCGTTCATCGCCAGCAGGATTTTTTCGAAGCGCTGGTGGATGTCGAGGTGAAGGATCTGCGCCATCTCGGCCAGGTGATCGCGGGGCTGCGCGGGGCGCCCGGCATCGCGCAAGTCGAAAGGGCGAAAACCTGATCATCGGCCTCGGCTCGGATCTGTGCGACATCCGCCGGATCGAACAATCCCTGGCGCGGTTCGGTGACCGTTTCACCGAACGGCTGTTCTCGCCCGAGGAGCGCGCCCGCGCCGATCGCCGCGACCACGCCCGCGCCGCGAGCTATGCGAAACGATTCGCCGCGAAGGAGGCCTGCGCGAAAGCGCTCGGCACCGGCTTCCGCCGCGGCGTGTTCTTTGCCGATCTGCGCGTGGTCAACCTACCCTCCGGCCAGCCCACCATGTCCCTGCATGGCGGCGCCGCCCGCCGCCTCGCCGCTATCACGCCGGACGGCTACGTCCCCCATATCGCCTTGTCGCTGACCGACGAATATCCGTATGCATTTGCAAATGTCATCATTTCGGCGGGGCCCGCCCGGATTGATACGACCGGATAACGGCGATGTATGCCCTCATCGCGCCGAATTGACTCGAATTCGGCTTCGAACGGCGCGAGTTATCGAATCACTTACCATAAGGCCTGGTTGAACGCGATTGGCAAGGAGGCGCGGGCGGTAGCCATGCATTGGCAACTTGAATTTTGGCAGACCGGTTGCGCGGAATTGTTCAGGGCGATTGGATTTAGCCTGGTCGCCCTGGCGCTGGGCCGGCTGTTCCGCGAAAAACAAACGGAAGTGCTGGGCCGGCATCGCTGGGCGGTGGTGGCTCTCTCGTTGTTGATCGCCCTCCTGCAGGTCGCTATGTTCGGCGCTTGGTCGGCGGGTCGGCTCGAGCTTGCCCGCGTCATCGGTCTCGGCGCGGCCGCCTGCATGCTCGCCATCGCCATCAGCGCCTGGCCGTTTCTGGCCTATGTCAAGGCACGGCTGAACCAGGCGATGGACGCGAATATCGAGCGCCGGTTGAAGCAGGCCGAAGCGCAAGCCGCGGAAACCATGCGGCTGATGGTGCTGGCGGAAGAGGTTGCCCATCTCGGTCATTGGCGCATCAGCCTGCCGGACCGGCGCGTGTTCTGGTCGGACGAAATCTTTCGCATTCACGGCCTCGCCGTTTCCAGCTACGCGCCCGAATTCGACACGGCCATCGCGGCGTTCCATCCGGATGACCAGACGATGGTCACGGCGACAGTCGAACATGCCGTCCGCGACGGTGCCAGCTACCAGTTCACGGCGCGTTTGATCCAGCCGGATGGGCAGATTCGGCACGTATTGTCGCGGGGCCAAATGGAGACCGATGATCACGGCGCGCCCACCGGCATTTTCGGCGTTTTACTCGACGTAACGGAGCAGAAATTGACCGAGGAAAAACTGATCGCCGCCAACCAGGCCGCCGCCAAGGCCAACCAGGCGCTGGCCGAACTCGCTCTGGTGGACAGCCTGACCGGACTGCCCAACCGCCGTCAGTTTGATGCGGCGCTCGACATGGAATTCAAGCGGGCGATCCGGGAAGGCACGCCGCTCGGGCTGATCATGGTCGATCTGGACTATTTCAAAGCTTATAATGATATCTATGGCCATCCTGCGGGCGATGACTGCCTGCGGGAGGTCACCGCCGCGATCGCGGCGGTCCCGCAGCGCCCGGGCGATTTGGCGGCGCGCTATGGCGGGGAAGAAATTGTTCTGTTGCTGCCCGGCGCCGATGAGAGCGGCGCGGCATTGCTGGCGAAACGCCTGGTAGAGGCCGTCCGGGCGCTGGAAATTCCACATCGGGGCGCGCTCGGCCAGGTGACCATCAGCTGCGGCGTCGCCGTGTTTCACCCGCGCGTGGATGATTGGACGGAGCCTGTCAGGCTGGTGCAAGGCGCGGATCGGGCGCTGTACAAGGCCAAGCAAGGCGGACGAGACCGCGTTTGCCGCCTCGGCGCCCCGGAGCTGCGAGAAGCCGTCACGCTGACCCATTGATCGGTGGAGAAACAGCGCGATATTCGCCGGGCATACCGGAGACGACCCCAGTGGATGAGCATTTCTACGAACCATCGAACGGCCACGGCCTGCCGCATGACCCGTTCAACGCCATCGTCGGTCCGCGGCCGATCGGCTGGGTCTCGACCATCGGCAAGGATGGCAGCGTCAATCTGGCGCCGTACAGCTTCTTCAACGCGTTCAATTATACGCCGCCGATCATTGGCTTTTCGTCCGTCACCGCGAAGGACAGCCTGCGGAATGTCCGCGAAACCGGTGAATTCGTCTGGAATCTCGCAACCCGCGACCTCGCCGAGCAGATGAACACCACCTGCGCGGCCGTCCCCTACGGCACCGACGAATTCGATCTGGCTGGGTTGACCAAGGCACCATCGCGCAAGGTCGCGCCGCCGCGCGTCGCGGAAGCCGGCGTGACCTTCGAATGCAAGGTCAGCGACATCATCCAACTGAAGAGCCACACCGGGGCGCCGGCGGCGTCATGGCTGGTGCTCGGCGAGGTCATCGCCGTGCATATCAAGCGCCATTTGCTCAAGGACGGTGTGTTCGACACCTTCGGCGCCGGCATCATCCTTCGCGGCGGCGGCCCCAGTGCCTATGCCGCCATCACACCAGAAGCCCGCTTCGACATGCAGCGGCCACGGTAGACGACAAGGGCCAGGGGCCTCAGCCCCCGGCCTTCGATCTTACTTCATCGCGAACACGGTGTAATTGCCGTCATGCCACTTGTAGATGGCGTAGGCGGCGTTCACGACGTCACCCTTCTTGTCAAAGGTGATCGGCCCCAGCACGGACTTCCACGGTCCGCCGCGCTTGAGTTCAGCCGCCACCAGCACCGGCGAGGTGCTATGCGCTTTCTTCGCCGCTTCCGCCCATACCTGGATGGTCGCGTAGGAATACAGCACGTAGCCGGTCGGGTCTTCGTTCTTGGCCTTCAGCTCGGCCACCACTTTGGCGGCGGACGGCTCTTTTTCGGCCGGCGGCGGGAAGGTCAGCAGCGCGCCCTCGGCGGACGTGCCGGCGATCTGCCACAAAGCCGAGGTCGCGGCGGCGTCTTCGGAGAAATATTGCGGGGTAAAACCCTGCTGCGCGCCTTCGCGCATCATCAGGCCGGAGTCGGAATAGTAGCCGCCGATATAGACCAAAGTGATACCGGCCTGCTTCATACGGCTGATCAGCGCGGAATAATCCTTGTCGCCGGCGGTATAGGAGGTGGAATAGGCGATCGGCACGCCGAGCTTGGCCAGGTTCATACGCACCTGATCGGCGATGCCCTTGCCGTACGTGGAGTTGTCGTCCAGCACGGCGATCTTCGCGCCTTTGAAATGCGCGGCGATATAGTCCGCCGCCACCTTGCCCTGCTGGTCGTCACGGCCGCAGGTGCGGAAGGTGAAGGGCGACCCGTCATCGGTATATTGCGGGTTGGTCGAGGCCGGAGAGATTTCCAGGATGCCGTTATCGGCATAGACCTTGCTGGCCGGGATCGAGGAGGCGGAGCAGAAATGCCCATCCACCATCACCACGCCGTCGGACACTAGAGAGTTGGCCGCCGTCACCGCCTGTTTCGGGTCACAAGCGTCATCCACGACGATTTCCTGCACCTGCTTGCCGAAAACGCCGCCCTTGGCGTTGATATCCGCCACCGCCTGGTCCGCGCCGGTCTTCAGCTGCACGCCGAACGCGGCATTGGAGCCGGTCAGCGGGCCGGCGACGCCGATTTTTACCTGCGCCTGCGCGGCACCCGCGAGGCCAAGACCCAGAGCCGCGGTGGCAACCGCGCTTAAGAGGATGTTTCGCAAAGCTTTTCTCCTTGTTAACAATTTATTATCAGGGCGCCGGTACTATGCCCTGAAATGCGGCGGCGCATCAATGCCCGCCCTCCAGATAGGCGGCGCGTATCTCCGGCCTGGCCAATAATTCGGCACCGGACCCGGCCATGGTGATCGCGCCGTTCACCAGCACGTAGCCGCGATGCGCCAGGCGCAGCGCCTGGTTGGCGTTCTGCTCCACCAGCAGGACGGTCAGCCCGGTCTCGCGGTTCAATTGCCGGATCGCACCGAAAATCTGCTTGATCACAAGCGGCGCCAGACCCAATGACGGCTCGTCCAGCAGCAGCAGTTTCGGCTTGCTCATCAGCGCGCGGGCGATCGCCAGCATCTGCTGCTCGCCGCCGGACAGGGTGCCGCCGCGCTGGGAGAAGCGCTCCTTCAGCCGCGGAAACAGGTCAAACATCAGGCCGAGCTGCCGGTCGTAATCCGCGAATTTTTTCAGCTGCGCGCCCATGAGCAGGTTTTCTTCCACGCTCATGCGCGCGAAAATGCGCCGCCCCTCCGGCGACTGCGCGATTTCGCGCCGCGCGATCTCGTGCATCGGCATGTTGGTAATATCTTCGCCGCGATAGATGATTTTTCCTGACCTAGCCCGCGGGTTGCCGCAGATCGTCATCATCAACGTGGATTTGCCGGCGCCATTGGCGCCGATCAGGGTGACGATCTCGCCTTCGTTGACCTCCAGGCTGACATCGCGCAGCGCCTGAATCTGGCCATAGAAGGTGTTCACGCCGGATAACGAAAGAACGACCGTCAAGTCGCGTCTTCCAGCGGCTCGACGATCGATTCCGCGAGGCTCTCCGCGATCGGCGCGTCCGGATCGTCTTCGTCCCCCTCGCCGAGATAGGCGGCGATCACGGTCGGATCATTGCGTATCTGTTCCGGCGTGCCGTCCGCGATTTTCTTGCCGTGGTCGAGCACGATGATATGGTCGGAGATTTTCATCACCACGCCCATGTCGTGCTCGATCAGCAGCAGCGAGCAGCCGCCTTCGCGTATTTTCAGCAGGAGTTCATTGAGCGCGATGCTTTCGCGCGGGTTCAGCCCCGCCGCCGGCTCGTCCAGACAGAGCAGCACCGGATCGGTGCACATCGCGCGGGCGATTTCCAGGCGGCGCTGCGCGCCATAGGGCAGGGAGGCCGCCGGATCATCCGCGCGGTCGATCAGATTGGTTGCTTCCAGCCAATGTTTGGCGCGCTCGATCGCGGCCTTTTCCGCCGCGCGGTAGCGGCCGATCCCCAGGATCGCCAGCACGCCGAAGCCGGTCGCCGCCTGCAATTCGTTATGCTGCGCGACCATCAGGTTTTCCAGCACGGTCATGCCGCCGAACAGCCTTATGTTCTGGAAGGTGCGGGCGACGCGGCCTTTACGCGCGATCGAATGGCCCGGCAGCTTGTTCAGCAGCATGCCTTCGCCTGGCTTGTGGTAGATCGTGATACCGCCGGAGCTGGGCTTATAGAAGCCGGTGATGCAGTTGAACGCGGTGGTCTTGCCGGCGCCGTTGGGACCGATCACCGCGGTGATGTCGCCGCGCAGCGCCTCGAAGCTAAGCGCGTTGACGGCGGTCAGCCCGCCGAATCTCATCGTCAACTCGTCCAGGCGGAGCAGCACCTCCGCCATCAGCCGCGACCCTCGGACACCATTTCGGCGCCGATGATTTTCGTCTTGCCGAGCGAGACGGTCGGCCGGCGGGTGGAAATGAAGCCGCGCGGGCGGACGACCATGATGGTGACCAGCGCGATGCCGAAGATCAACATGCGGTAGATCTGTAAATCCTGCAGCAAAGCGGGAATGCCGATCATGACCATCGCCGCCAGCGCCACGCCGAGCTGGCTGCCGGCGCCGCCCAGCACCACGATCGCCAGCACCGTCGCGGATTCGATGAAAGTGAAACTATCCGGGCTGATGAAGGCCTGGCGTGTCGCGAAAAAGCACCCCGCGAAGCCGCCGAACATCGCGCCGATCGCGAATGCGGTCAGCTTCGTGTTGCGCAGATTGATCCCCAGCGAGCGGCAGGCGATTTCATCCTCGCGCAGCGCCTCCCAGGCGCGGCCCAGCGGCTGCCGGCGCAGCCGCAAGGTGACCCAATTGGTCAGCAGCGCCAGAGCGAGAATGATATAGTAAAGATAGGTGGTGCGCTGCTGCGGCGTCGGATCGACATGGAAGAAGTCGGAGAACGTTCCCGGCCCGCCGGCCATCGAAAAAGTCAGGCCAAACAGGGTCGGGTGCGGGATGTCATAAATGCCGTTCGGCCCGCCGGTCAGCGACACCCAGTTGGTGATCACCAGCCGGATGATTTCGCCGAACGCCAAGGTCACGATCGCCAGATAGTCGCCACGCAGCCGCAGCACCGGAAAGCCGAGAAACACGCCCCAGCAGGCGGCCAACAGCCCGGAAATTGGCAGACATTCCCAGAATCCGAGATTGAAATCCTGCGACAGCAGCGCGAATGAATAGGCGCCGACCGCGTAGAACGCGACGTAGCCGAGGTCCAGCAGGCCGGCCAGGCCGACGACGATGTTCAGGCCCCAGCCGAGCATGACATAGGTCATGATCAGCACGCCGAGATCGATGTAAAAATTGGCGATGCCCGGGATCAGCGGTAGGCCGATAGCGCAGACCAGCAGCGCCGGCGCGATCAGTTTGCCGGATTTTCGGATCGCCTCCGCGACCTGCAGTTTCGGCGGCTTGCGCGGCCGGTGGTCATGCCACAGCAGCATCAACATGCGGGCAATAAAGGTCAGCCCGACCGCGATGGCGAGAAGCTCCGGCCGGGTGGACAGGGTCAGATTGCCGGAATCGCTATCTCCCAGCTGCAGGCCGATAAACGGCCCGAACAGCAAGAACGCAACGAACGCGACGGCGGCGGAGTCTTTCAGGTTGTGGGTCAGATCCCGCAACGCTCAGACCTTTTCGATTTCGTTGCGGCCGAGCAGCCCGGTCGGCATGAACATCAGCACGATGGCGAGGATGGAGTATACCGCAACGTCCTTATAGGCGACGGTGGCGTAGCCGGACCAGAACGCCTCGATCAGGCCGATCAACAACCCGCCCAGAACCGCCCCCGGCAGCGAGCCGATACCGCCCAGCACGGCCGCGGTGAATGCCTTGATGCCGGCGTTGAAGCCGATGTAAAAATCGATCACGCCGTAATAGAGCAGGAACATCACGCCGGCGACGGCGGCGAGCGCGGAGCCGATGACGAAGGTGTAGCTGATCGTCCGGTTGGTATCGATGCCCAGCAAGGCGGCCATTTTGGCGTCTTGCTCGACCGCCCGCATCGCTCGGCCGAGCGGTGTTTTGGTCACGATGTAGGTAAAAATGCCCAAAGTGACGAGGGTGACAACCACGATCGCCATCTGCATCCAGGAGAGTTGCACGATGAAGCCGTTTTCATCCATCAGCGTGATGCCGCCGGGGATCGCCTCCGGGATCGCCCGCTCCAGGGCGCCCTGGCTCACCTGCACATAGTTTTCCAGCAGAATGGACATGCCGATGGCGGAAATCAGCGGCGCCAGCCGGAATGAGCCGCGCAACGGCCGGTAGGCCACGCGCTCAATGGAAAAGCCGTAGAGCCCGCACAAGGCCGCGGACAGGATCAAAGCGACCAGAATGCCGAGCGGGACCGAGGTGACGCCGGCCAGCGCGGTCAGCACGATGATGCCGACGAAGGCGCCGACCATGAAAACGTCCCCATGGGCGAAATTGATCATGCCGATGATGCCGTAGACCATGGTATAGCCGACCGCGATCAGCCCGTAGATCATCCCGAGGGTGATGCCGTTGACCAGTTGCTGCAGGGCATACGCCATCGCGAATCCTTAAACGCGGGTTACCATGCGCCTAATGGATACGACCCTTGCGCTGCGGTCAATGCTTGGCGGGCGGTTTATCTGGGTTTGCATGGGCGGCCCCGTCTTGCTAAAGCCTGGCCCCGGCGGGTGCTTAGCTCAGTTGGTAGAGCAGCTGACTCTTAATCAGCTTGTCGTAGGTTCGATCCCTACAGCACCCACCAAACGGCGGCTCAATCGGCAATTGCCCGCAAACACGCAACATTGCTTGATGACGACTTGCATCGGCAGTGATCGGTAGGCCTTTCAGATCGCGCATCTTCAAAAACATTTTCTGATGGATGAATGATCAAATTTGAATCGTGAGAACGGCGGCCGCCGTGGCATAAATCAGGACTTCGCCCGCCGATTATCGGGCGCCTTCCGTGAAAGCGTTTCGCGTCGATGCATCTGATCATCCGGCAGGCTCATGGGGCGGACGATACCGGGCGCGAACGGTCGGATGGCGATATTGCCATCCGCGACAACCATATTCTGGCGGCTGGTCCGCGCGGATGATCCACGGCAACGCCGCGTCCGACGAGGCGCTGATCCGGCGGCTGCTCACCTTGCAGAACACCTACGGCTGGAATGAGATCGCAACCTTGTTGGCCGAAGATGCGGTTTTTGAAATGCCTTTCATCAATGAAACAATTCGCGGACGCGAGTCGATCATCTCGCGCTGGCGGCCGTCCCTTGAGCGCATGGAGGGCGTGAACTTTCATGATATCGCGGTACAGGAGATGGCCGAGCCAGGGCAGTATCTCGCGACGTTTCGGAACATCTGCAAAGTCCGCGCAACCGGCGCTGTCTACGACCAAATGTATATCAGCATTTTCCGCGTGAAGGAGAACAGGATCACCTATTTCGCGGAATATTTTGACACGCTGCGCCTGGCGCTCACGTTGCGGCGCGTGCAGGCGGTGGCATAGCGGATGGTTGATGCCGAACTTGCAAGCCGGGTCGCCATGGTCACCGGCGGCGGTTCGGGAATTGGACGCGG
>Ga0116230_10003543_pt1 | contig 15260 bp, 16 predicted proteins | sample S1TSphfallax_3_FD_88678 | JGI IMG/M metagenome (GOLD analysis project Ga0116230, IMG submission 88678) | Host-associated microbial communities from peat moss isolated from Minnesota, USA - S1T2_Fd - Sphagnum fallax MG | ecosystem: Host-associated > Plants > Peat moss > Unclassified | place... | reverse complement strand
TGTGGCATGTAGCTATTGGTTTATGGTGAAAATTGAAACTAGATGAAGATAGTTCAATTTTTCAAACTATTTCTCTTTTGCATGCCTATTTTACCCTACAATAGTACCTAGGGTTTCTTTGTCACATGTTGACCATGGGTGGATGTTGTTGAATGGTGACCTTTTCAAGTTTTGGATATCAATAGATTGAAATTTTAGAGCATAACCCATGGTTGAAACTAAATGTGTGTGATCATGCCAAAAAAACAGCAAGTTGATGTAAATATGTAAAAACATGTAGTTGTAATATCCTCAACTACATATTAATTAAAAGCATAAACTTAATTGTATATACACAATTACTTTAGGTAAAATATTAGAAAACCTAATTATGATTTAAAATGATACAATTTAAAATTCAAATGGTAAAAAATAATGGCAAGGATTATGTAATCAAATTATCTTGGCTTTCCTCCTAAAACCCAAAAAGAATTTGGATTTTTTAATGTGTATTAGAAAAAACCTTACTTCCAACCAAGATGTTATAAACATTATAAAACATGGATGCAATATTTTAATCTACAAAGTAAACAATTTCATACAAATGTTTAAATAACATTAATCTTAATTTTGATGAAAAATATTTACATCCACCCTAAAAAATGTATACATGACAACCAATGGAACCTTAACCCTCATCTAAAAACTAAATAATTTCATATAAATGCCCAAAAAAACCTAAATTTAATTTTGATAAAAAAAATTTGCATTCACTTTAAATTATGTGGACACTACAACCTGATCATTGTATAATATTAAATCTAAAACTATGCAATACTATGCAAATGAACTTTAAATTGTTGTACTCAAACCATTTATGCAACAATAATTCCCTACAATGACCTTATTTTAAATAACACTAAAAGAATTTATTGCATAATTTTAATGGGGGAATATAACAAGTTTTTACAACTAAATTTTAAATTTAAATTTGGATTTATTTTGGCATAAACCTTAAATTTTGTAAAGACTATAAAAGTACAGTCACAAAATAAGGAACCAAAGGTGCACCCTTAATAAGGACTTCGACAATTGCTTATTCTGAAAGATTCTAAGTATATAATAAGAATATTCCATTTGTAAGTTGCAAAAAGTTATAAGAAACTTCTTTTGATTCAAAAATATGTTACATTATACTTTTATATGAATGTGTTTTAAAAGTCTTTCAAAAATTATGTCATTTTCAAGTCTTTTAAAAATCATTTATGAGTTTTTTCAAGTAGTAAAGGCATTGTAAAACATTGGTTACAGTGATTAATCAATGTTTTTGAGAATTCATATTTCATTATATTCATTTCAAATTATTGCACAACTACATTCTCCTTTCCTTTAATACATTCCAACATTATCTTCCAAACACAAAAATAATGCAAGTTCTTTCTATATATATGAACAAAATATAAGTTGCTAACAAAAAAGTTATCTTAAACCCTAAAACATTTAATGAAAAAAATGTTGGGCTGATTTCCCTAAACCCTAAACCCAATGTCCCCCTTTATTATTTGAAGCATATAATATTAAACAATTTATTTGTACTTTATGTTTTAATGCAAATCATAGAAAGTGAAAAGTGGGAAGACATTCTTAACTATCAAAAAACCACGAATGGATGAACAATATTTGCATACTTACTTACCAAAAAGATTATGTTCACATTCAAATGCAATATCACTTAAAATATATATATAGGTATTGCAAATGTGTCATTTTCATAATGAGGAAATACATTTAAAGATGAAAGTAATGTAATATTAACATGTTTTGGGTTGGAGATGTAGGTATTACATTTGACAAATTCTATGTTTAACCTTAAACCATTAACAATAGAAATTCAAGACTTTGCAATACCTGCATATTTAAACTAGCCATGCATTAATTTGCCCCTTAAGGTTTAAATCATGTTAATAATGACCTTCAATTTTCATTTATGAAAATATTGCTCAAATGTTTTATTATGGCCATAAAATGTGGTCACTTTAAGATGCATGTATTGTTCATTAGGTTTTATTGTTAATTAATGGAATCTATTTTCAATGTATGGGGTAATTGTGTGCAATATGGCATAATAGGATGAAGGCCCAAATTTTAAAATTAAAAAAATTAGATTTAAAAAATTAAAAAAATGGATTGATACAAAATTGTTCAAGTGATCACATTACAAACATGATGGTTACATGCAAAAAGATATCATCACAAGTTAAGCTACAATGGTTCAATACAAAAAATGTGTGTACATGCATTAAAACTTCACTATAAGTTTTGTTACAATGGCCAATACTATGATATATTTATGATGAATCATTTAAGGAGGATGAATCAAACGTGATACCCATAGTCACATTATAATTTGCTACAACTGCTATGGTTTTTGTGACATGATGATGAGTGAACAATTAACAATGCTCAAGTGCAAGTCAAATTGTATCAGCCACAAAAACTTCCTTTGTTGTGCTTCAAAACCTAGCTTAATCCAAAAAAATCGTGCCCATGCACTTTGTGAGATGAACCCCGCTGCCCCATGCCAAAATGTCAATGATGCTCAACAACATGTCGGATGCTAAACGTACCAACAAAGGTAGCCGTACCTCTTGCATTTATTACATTTAGGTTTGAAATTTATCCCACTCAAATTCCACTTTCTTTTTTATTCAATCAAAGGCCTTTGTGTCATTTTGTTTTTGTTTTGCATGTGAATTGTCAAATATGAACATCCATAAAAATGTAGTCTTGTTGTTTAAGACCCTTGAAATGAGTATATGGACACCTAAATCTACCAAATTACATCCGAAAGCCATGTGTTTGGTCCAAGTGTTTAGGAAGCAACCATTTGGCCACATAAGAATTAATGCATGTATTCACCTCGCAACACCATCTTCAGCCTTCATGAACCCATTCATTCTCCTCCATTACATCCCCACATTCATTTTACATTGGTAGAAAAACCTCTTAAGGCACAATATTTAAGTCTGAAATTGAATCTATAAGAAAATCCAACATGTTTAATGTAAGCATGATGTGGGTATTACACCCACGTCAACCACCACAATATCAACATGATGAAGATATTGCATATCAAAACCCTATGCTAATATAAATGAGATAATCATATTCTAATGTATGGGTATTTCTCTAATAAAAATTGAAAAAAAAACTCACCCCCACTCTTGTATGGAGATTAAAGATGGGTTGTGCTAGGACCATAAGCAAATTGAAAATGCATTTTCAATAATTTGGTGACATAACAAGTGAAAAAACCTAGGCTATGTATAATAAAATTACTTGTTTTTCAATTGTATTTAGCACCTTTTAAACCTTTGGCGCATTTTGTGCATGTCTTTTTTTTAAGAACCCTCCTAAAACAAATATATATATTCATTTAAGATTTTTAAAATACACAAATTATTTTCTTGATTCATTTTTTAAGAAATTTATTTTTCTTCTCATTTTTTGGAACAAGGCAAAATGAAGAAGAAAATGATGACAAGCAATGTTCATCATCATCATTTAGAGTCAACCAACAACAAAAGGAAGATGATGAGAAGGGTGTACAACCTTGATTGTTTTCTGTAGCATCAAGGCAACATGAAGAGGAAAACAATGATAAACAACGCAACTACTCTTCTTCATCTACAATGTCAACGCAACATGAAGAGGGAGATGATGATAATAAACAATTGTGTTATTCATCGTCATTTGTAACATCAAGGCAACACAAAAGGAAGATGACAACAAATAGTTGTTCGTCATTTTTTTGTAGCACAATAACACGAAGAAGACAACAAGTAACTACACATGACAAACAATGTAATTACTTGTTGTCATCTTTTATACCAAGGTAACATGAAAAAAAAGACAGTGACGAACAACACAACTACTATTTGTTTGCAACATTAGGGCAATATGCAAAGAAGACAATGACAAGTAGTTGTTTATTGTCGTTTTTTATAGTGCAACTGCTCATCATCATCTTTTGTACCATGACAACACAAAACGAGACTCAACAATGAATAGCTACTCATCATTGTTTTTTTTACCAAGGCAACATGAAGGGAAGATGACAACAACTTGCTTGTTGTTATCTTTTATTACACAATGCAAAGTTTTTTAAAAATTAAAATTAACAAAAGGGTCTAAGGTGCAAAGTTTACTTGGAGATGAACCTAGAGACGTAGGCAATGGCGTGATGGACCTCACACTGAAATGAACGATGGTAATAGAAATGGAACTATGAACATTGCTCTTGGAAACACTTGATGTTGGACTGTTGAACCCACCAACAATGTAAGAAAGGGAAAAAGAAGAGGGATTGTAGGCCCTAAATGGGGTTGGAAGGTTTGTAAAACAAGTTTGATAAGGTTAAAAAAAAGGATTTTAAAAAAAAAAACCCACCCAAAATGAAATTGTTATTGGTGGTTGGCCTTGATAGATGAATTGCCTTCCATCCAAAACAAACCGGTGTAGTCACAAGGGTGGGTTCACTCAAGCCCATTTGCAAGAACTCTTGTGTGAAATCAATTGCATGGTTGAATTGTAAGTGCAAATTGCCCTTCATATCTCATTAAAAGCTTTGTCATCAATGTTAACATTTTAAAACAAAGTGATTGAACCTTGAAAACGTGGCAAATTAGATAAATGGTTTCAACAAACTTTTAAATGGGTCTCAAAACATGTCACAAAATCTCAAGTCAAATTATCCTTTTGAAGTGAGAAATCACATTGGTGTACCAAGAATGAAGATCAATGTGACATGACTAATTGGTTAGAAAATTGAAATCATCCCAACCCATTCAAAGTCCTCTCCAAAACCTAATTTTCAAAAAATACTAGACAACCATGCATATATATGACACAATATTTTTATTATCTACATCATCGATGGATTTGGATTCGCTACAATTGTAGTCAAACACATCATTTCAATCTATCCACAAAGTACAAACTTATGCACTACAAACAAAATTTTTGCATCATTTGTCTTATATATGGTGATCATACCCACACGAAACAATTGGACATGGGCACCATCTCTTCTTTGTGTTAGTTAACTCAAACAAAATGTACATGAACCTTTGGCCTCATACAACTCTTTTTAGCAGACCAAACTAAATAAAATAGTTGGTTGTTGGCAAGTAAGCTACAAAAACTGTGTCATCAAGTTGGTTGAAAATCTGCAAATGATGAGAAACATTTACAGCGAAGCTTAACAATTCAATGTAAAACTATTTCAACATTCTTTGTCAAGCACAAAATTTCAAGCATATTATTTCAATGAAATCTCAAAACCCACAATACAATGGGAGGGTTGGAAATTTGAAAAAACCCCACATGAACCGCTCACTCCTTATACACTATAGACATGTGATTAAGAAATTTTGATGTCAAACACTTGATGCCAAAAGACTTTGTAAAGATCCAAGATGAACAAACATATACCAATACACCTGATTACTGGTGAAGGTTTTGCTCTTATTTTGCGTCATGATCAAAGTTTGCCAATAGATCACCAACCATGTGGTGCGGTTTGGAAACTTACCTAAACCCCAAACCTTGCAGAGTGTCTCTCACATTGCTTTTCTCTAGACTTGTGTTGTTGATTTCTTTGTACACTGCTGGAGATCTAACGTGAAGATCAAATGGAATCCTCTTTCCCCTACTTTGAAATCTCTTCTGTGGACTCTGTGTTGTTTGAAAACATGAAGATCGGAACAAATAAAATAAAATTGTTTGAAGCTCTGTTTCGATCTCCATGTCTCTTCTATATCGTACACCCAATTTGATATGTAAGAGGTTTATCTCTTGAAGCTTCACAGACTTATGGTGTAATAGTAGGCAAAGCTGCAAAGAAAACGAACGTGATTCCAGTCTTCGAGAATGAACAGACAGATTGCTGGCAGAAAATACACAGAAAGTATCCGCAAAAGAAACAAAGAAGCTTCATCCTCAAAGAAATGGAAGTGATTGCTTGTTGTTGTTCTCTGATTGCAGGAAAATCTACAAGCAAGAGAACCTGATTCCAGTCTCTGAGAAAGAACAGACAGATTGCTGACATTATTCACCAAAGAAATCTCTGCAAAGAAGCATCATCCTCAAACAGATGGAAGTAATTGCTTGTTGCTCCTGATTGCATTGCAGGAAAATGTACAAGCAATCATCAATGAAGCAATTGCAGATTGTCCTGAAATCAGGAACCACAAGCGATTACTTGCATTTCTCTAAATCTTGCAAGCGCACACAACAACGACAACAACTCGTGTGCTGCTGCTGTTCGGGGGTGTCCCATTAGAGTTAGGGTTAGGGTTTTACGAGCTGCATAGAGCAAATAGCAGAAGAAAAAAAGGTTCTTTGGGAGATTGGTTTGTCCGTTGCCGAAGAGGGAGAGCGTTTGAGTCATCGGGTGTGCTTGGCTTAGCGATGGCGGTGTTCACGTTTGTGGTGAAGTGCACTTCTGGTACATGGACGGCCAAGCAGACTGGAGGTCAGTCTAGTCTGGAAGACAGCGCCAGTAACACCTGGGAGTTACAACGGAAGCTCACCAACTTGGCGTTGACGGCCGCAGGCTCCGGCGTTGTGTCTTCCTCCTTCTCTTTCGTCACTCCCAGTTCGGCTGTTGCTCAGGTATCTCCTTCGTCTTTTGATCGAAGAGACTCTCTTCTTTTGTTTTAGTTCAGGGTTTTCATTTGCATCGTAGGTGATGCAGGAGGAGTATGTAGGTTTCTAGAGGCTGGTGGTGATGGAATTCGTTGTTTTTGTTGGTGTTGGTAATGCTGCATTCAGGTCATAGTTGGTGGCGGAGCAGGCGGAGCTGTGTTTTCTGGTGGTGCCACAGCACCCTCAGCTGCTGCTGGTGCAGCCGCCGCAGCTGCTGAAGAAAAGATTGAGGAGAAGAAAGAAGAGAAAGAGGAGAGTGACGACGACATGGGCTTCTCTCTCTTTGATTAGAAAACCTAGTTTTTTTTCTTGCCTTAATGTATCTTTCAGACCCGTCCACTGTCAAGAAACCAGGTTCTTGCATGTGTCTTTCTTTGCTCAGGACGAATGCTCTCATCTTCCGGAGGATCCAGTATGCTTCTGATCACGTTTCTGAGTGGACAAATGTGGAGAAAAATGTATGATTCATCATCACTACTGAAATTTTTTTGAGAAGTTTTAGCAGATTTTGCAGTGATGACATTGTGATTGTTCTGAATTCTGCAACAAATCCTTTTGTTTTCTCATGGGTCCCGGAAGAAGTCTGCCAGTGCATCTGCAGCTTGTGGTTACATGAAACTGAGTTGATTGGTAACACTGTGATTGTTCTGAATTCTGAAACAAATCCTTTAGTTTTCTTTTGGATCCCAGAAGAAGTCTCCCAGTGTATTGGTTCCAGCTTGTGGTTATGTGAAACTGAGTGGATTGGTGACATTGCGATTGTTTCTGATTTCTGCAGCAAATCCTTTTGTTTGTGCACAGATTGCAGAAGAAGTCTGCCAGTGCATCTGCAGCTTGTGGTTGCATGAACTGGTGCCTATCACCAAACACACTTTCTCCAAGCTGCAAAAGCCATATAATACGATTCACGCCACCACCTAGGCCTGCTATAGTAGATATATCAACAGCAATTACAGAAGTGTAGAAACTTTTTTAAGCATTATAAAATCTGGGTGTGTAATAATTACACAAGAGGATGTTGTGATTATAGCAGCATCATAGAAAGTCATTGAAATGGGAGTCCAGTTTTGTGGTGCAGACACTTCCCCTTGGAGAGTTGCAACTGGGCTGGAAATCTTAAGGTAATTAATGTTGGAACATTTCACAAGTGACGGATGTTTTTAGAGAATCTATAAAGAATACATGTTCCCATAAAAAGTGACGTTTGTCAGTTTTTAGCGATTGCAGGTGACATGTAGAGTTGTGAGGTGACTCTGAGCATAGTTCATGTAACAAATGTAATGGAAAGCTGCTCTTGGCCGTGAGCCCTGTCAGGTGAGGTGATTGTGAGCACAGTTAGATGGAACAAATGTAATGGAAAGCTGCTCTTGGCCATGACCCCTGTTAGATGTCAGATGGAACAAGTGTAATGGAAAGCTGCTCTTGGCCGTGAGCCCTGCTAGATGTTTGGTGGAACAAATGTAATGGAAAGCAGAAGCAGAATCTCTCATCACAATGGAAAGAGGCCGTAGGTGGGCATGCTTGTGAAGCAAATGAAATTTTTGATTAAACAAAATAAAATGTACTAAGTGAAAGACGAACTTGTTTGACAAAAACTCCGGCAGCTAGTTGATTAGTCGAGGGGTTGCATGTCTTGAGGACAATTTCCATGAAGACCCAAAGTTTCTCAATTGGGGATTTTTCTTTGATTCTTGTTGGCGATGGCAGTGCGCCATGGACTCGCTCTTGAGTCGCAATGCCGCTGCTGCTTAGGACGTATGACGAGTGGTAGCGGCCACAAAGCGCTAGCCTCCTCTTCTTCTTCTTCTTTTTCTTCTTCTTCGGGTGGAGAGGTTGGAGCAAGCGCGGCGGCAAGCAAAAGAGAAACTCTTTGGCAGGAATTCTTTTCGGATCCTTCGCAGTGATGGGATGGTAGGTCGGAGAAGGTGAATCCAAGGTACCCGGATTTCAAGCATAAGAAGATGGTGGAAGCGCTCTGGCTTGTCGACAACCGGAACCCGTCGTGGGTGGTAGCGGAACTGGCTGCAGTAGCACCAAGGACTATACAATTGGACACCTTTTCATGGAATAGAAAGCTTGCAAGGTACGTCAAGACTGGGCAACATGAAAAGACGTTGGAGCTTTACCAACACATGCAGCAGCAAAAAGGAACGAGTCCTTCACTTTTGTTCAGGTGCTCAATTCATGTGCTAGTTTAGGAGCACTAGAACAAGGCAGGCGTGTACATGCACAGATTGTCGCCAATGGTTGTGAGGCTAATGTCTTTGTGGGGAGTAGACTGGTTGACATGTATGCCAGATGTGGGTGCATGGAGGATGCTTGCAGAGTGTTCACTCACATACCTTCACGTGGTGTGGTCACTTGGAATGCAATGATATTTGGACATGTGAAAAGTGGGCAAGGCACTGGAACTATTTCAACAAATGCAACAGGAAGAAGGTGTGCAGCCAGACCCTGTCTCTTTTGTGGGGGTGCTGAATGCATGTGCCAGTGTAGTTGCACTCAAATAAGGTAGATGTGCCCATGAACAGATCGTTCAAAGCCGATGTGAATCAGATGTTTTTGTGGGGAGTAGCCTGGTGGACATGTATGCAAAATGTGGAAGCATGGAAGATGCTGCGAGAGTGTTCGACAAGATGCCATCAAGAAATGTGGTATTGTGGAATATGATGATATCAGGACATGTGAAATGCGGGCAAGGGCATAAGGCACTGGAACTATTTGGACAAATGCAGCAGGAACATGTGCAGCCAGACCCTGTCACTTTAGTTGCAGTGCTGAATGCATGTGCAAGTGTAGCTGCACTTGAAGAGGGCAGGTCTGCTCATGAGCAAATCATTCACAGCAGGTGGGACTCAGATGTCTATTTGGATAGTAGCCTGGTTGACATGTGGGAGTATGGAGGATGCTTGCAGGGTGTTCAATAAGATGCCTTCATGTGATGCAGTCACTTGGAATGTGATGATATCAGGACTTGTGAAATGTGGGCAAGGGCAGAAGGTACTGGGACTATTTCAACAAATGCAGCAGGAAGGGGTGCAGCCAGATCCTGTCACTTTAGTGGGGGTGCTCAATGCATGTGCAAAATGTGGGAGCACAGAAGATGCTTGCAGAGTGTTCAATCAAATGCCTTCATGTGATGTGGTCATTTGGAATGTGATGATATTTGGACACGTGAAATGTGGGCAGGGGTAGAAGGCACTGGAACTCTTTCAACAAATGCAACAGGGAATGTGTGGAGCCAGATTCTGTCACGTTAGTGGGGGTGCTGAATGCATGCGCAAGTATAGCTGCACTTGAAGAGGGCAGGTGTGCACATGAGCAGATTGTTGAAAGAGGTTGGGATTCAGATGTCTTTATTGGGAATTGTTTGGTAGATATGTATGTGAAGTGTGGGAGCACGGAGGATGCTTCTCGAGTGTTCAATAAGATACCTTCACACAATGTGGTCACTTGGAACATGATGTTATTTGGACATGTGAAATGTGGGGAAAGGGAGAGGGCACTGGAACCATTTCAACAAATGCAACAGGAAGGGGTGCAGCCAGACCCTGTCACTTTTGTGGGGGTGCTGAATGCATGTGCAGTTACACTTGAAGAGGGCAGGTGTGCTCATGAGCAGATCATTCGAAGTGGTTTTGAATCAGATAGTTTTGTGGGGAGTAGCCTGGTCAATATTTATGTGAAATGTGGGAGCATAGAGGATGCTCGGAGTGTGTTCAACAAGATGCCCTCACGAAATGTGGTATCATGGAATGCCATGCTTGAAGGATTTGCATGCATCAGCATGGCAACAAAGCTCTTGATCAATTCGAATGGATGTGCCAAGAAGGTGTAGAGCCAGATGATATCACTTTTATTTCTCTTCTATCAGCCTGTAGCCATGCTGGTCTGGTTGATGAAGGCATGTGCTATTATGATTCCATGAACAAAATTTACATCACCTTTTCATGTTTCATTGTGTCACAATTGCAAGAAACTGGCGATTGCATTTGGGCATGTCAGCACAGCTCCTGGTGCGCCACTCTGCATAATCAAAGAATCTGCAGGTTTTTATTGACTGCCACAATTACTTCCATGAAGTTCATATTGAAAATAGTTGGAAGAGAAATCATAGCTGGCACCGCATTCATCACTTTGAGGATGGGGTTTGCTTTACATGGATATTAGTGATGGCAATAAGATATTAAACTCTCTCTGTCTCTGGTCTTTTTCCCTCACAGTGGCTGATCTGCAGGGGTTTCAGGTGTTACAAATTGGGTGGCAGTTGTCAATGGCAAACACAGGTTTTATATCCATTCATCAATATCTAGATTTCCTTGCTGACTTTCTCAAAAGTTTGTTTGCAGTAGAGGAGCGCACTGGCCATGATGGAGCCAGTGTCTGTTTTCTTTGGTGAAATTTCACCAAATTTCTACCTGAAAAATATAATTTCGACCTATGCAAAGGATTTTTCATGGAAAAAATGGATTAAATTCACCAGATTTCAAAGAAAAACAAATCCAAATTGGCAGGCTTTTATGATAAATTCCAGTAGGTAGTCAAGAATGTAGAAGGATTCCAGTTTAAGAATGAACAGGAAGTGAAAATGACAAGAACAACCACAATTGTGTGGTGGCATGGCAGTGAAATTTAGGTTTAAAGGCCATACTGCTGGGTGACACTTCCCAATACAACATGTTGGCATACCTCTTGCAGAATTTCTCCACTGCTCAATGGATTATTTTTGATAATTGGGTGGTTGCAATTCTGTGAGCTTTCCTGGACACCATGCTAGTTTTTCAAAAAAATAGTTTGCCTCAAATGTTTGTCATGTAGCTACTGCTTTCTTTGGATGCATGCTGCAGTCTTGTGCGGATGGAATGGTTCCCAAGAATATGGTACATGAGCAATTAGATCAATGTCAGGTGTTTGGGTAACCTGACAGTTGAACTTACCAAACAATTTATTTGTGTGGGGAAGAAGAGGCTGGATTATTTCACACATTTTAGCCAGCTTGCTGAGCTTCACCATTAGGTTGTACTTGGTGACAAGGTAGGCCGTGCAGTGCTTGTATTGCTTGTAGAGTTGTTCTCAGTCTGTAACACCCAGCAGATACAATCATGGTGCTTGAACCCTTGTTGGTGATGAGAGTGCCCTGGGCATTCCATGGGGCCATCTGACACCGAAACAGGAGAGAGCTGTCATTATGCGGTGTAATGAACATGCGATCTATTTCATTCATCTGAACAGATTTTCACCCATCTTTTTCTTTCTTCATCAACAAAAAAAATCAGAGCAAGAATCTTGCACATGGTAAAAATTCTTCTGCTGCAAAAGATGCTTGGCAAATATTCTGCGTGGTATAGGGGATATTCTGAAACCGCTTAATTCAGAATATGGTAAAGTGGCTCCCAGGTGGGGAGCAAGGGACCTACGGACCTCCAACTAGAAAGGAAAAAACTTGCCCATTCTTTACATAACAAGCAAATGGGCTTTTGAATATGCAGGCCACCTGTCCAAAGGTCTTTAATCTTGCACCTCCTGCCCCTTTCTGGCCATCCTTTATTCAGGCAACAAGTTTCTACTTTCTATAACGCTACAAAACTAAAAAGATTCTACTACCATACCCTCCATTCATAATTGGCAGATTCTGTTGAAATGTCTTGATTTTTTCCCTCCTTAATTTAGGCAATGAGTTTCCAGTTTCTGCCATTTTACAAAAATGCAAACATCCTACTACCCATAAAGGAAGAAAGGGTGTTCCTCTTGTTTGTTGGCTCTGTTCATAGGGAAGAACAGACTGCATTGGTTAAGGATTTGGGCATAAAGTTTCAGCTGGAATGAACTCAACGTGTGAGTGACATCTGTGGTACTATGTGTGCATGTGAAGGATGAGCATGTTCCACAGAAGTGTACACATCTAAATGTGAAGTAATGACACAAGATTTTCTTCAAAAATACTTTTCTGCTTCACACACAATAAATGGGCACAGACAATATGAATTTTATTTATCAAATTATTGAATTTCAGCTCTCTGGTCACATCTTTTTTTGTTTCTCACAGTGTTTGAGACCTTCAATTGGAATTGCAGAGAAATATGGTATGAACACTTGTACTTTGATCTTTTTGGATCCTGTCAAGCTCTCAGGATCAACTACCAACTTGCAAGAGAGTCAAAACCTGAAAGTGAGTCTTCTCCAGATGACAACAACAGACACAAGCAAGAAACCCACAAAACAAAAGTTTCCAAATTCTTGATCCAGTTCCATGAAATGGTCCATGCAATCTAACACAAAATCAAATTCATCACCCATTGAAAAAATGTTGATCTAAGATCCGCACGAGATTTCTCAAAAGACTTGTAAAATTCTAAGACTTTCAAGCATTTATAGTAGACAGGCAAGAAGACACTTAAAACCTGAATGAAAATGGGCAAATCTCAAGGCAGGATTTCTAGTGTGAAATGATCCAGATCCTTGACTTATAAGACCTTTACAACCTGTAAGAGATTTGCTCTCTCTACGATAATTAAGAACAACTTTTGCAACAAATGGTGAAAAAGGGGCTTAAATACAGAAGCCAAGCAATACAGAGGTTTAGCAAACTCATTACTACAGAGTTAATCAAAAGAATATCACATACTTCTCAACTCAAAGCTGAGAAAATGTCATTGAGCAATCAATAGACACAACATCTTGATTGTTGTACTTAATCAAGCTTACTGTATTACATTTTCTGTTTCTGATTAGTGTAATTGGGTGTAAATAAATTGATGATTTGGTAATAATAAAAACCTGGCGCATGGTTTAGGGTTTATGAGCTGAAGAAATTATTAGCCTGGAGCAGTTGATCAAGGAAACATGGAGTTTTGCAGGAGCTGATACAATCCGGTTGTTGTGTGCTGCAAAAGTCAGTGATCAAATCAGTGTGCGTCCCTTTTTGTTGCTCCAGTACTTGAGAATGAAAATGACAAAGGTGCGGGATTGGACTATGGCATGCCATTGCTTGCAGACACAGCTTGCACACACCACTGCCTTCACTGGCATCCTTGCAAAGATGAGCTCCACCACCTCTACACTCAGCATTCCCCAGTAATACTGTCCCTGAAGATGATGCTCATCACTGGCAGCATCACTGAGTTCAGTAATTCCCATATAAGACTTGCTGTTTGATCCCTCCTCATGCTCATGATCATTGAGCTCCATATCCAATATTGCCCCTGTTTGTTACTATCACAGATCACCACACCCAACAGATTGCACTGGATCATATTATCACACTGCACATTCATCTACATGATGTCTATTTATGTTGCTCCTCCAAATGCAAAAAAAACACACCGATGAGCTTCACTCGAATCATCCCTCAGCTTCAAAACATTGATATCAAGTTTTGCACCTTTTACCTCTGATCCCCTGTAGAAAAGACTTCTCAATCTTCCTGGAGCAGATGTATAATTAAGAGAGCTCAAATCTTCAAAAGGAATTCAACACAAGCAAGAGAGAGAGAGAAAGAAAAGGGGAGTACATTGCAGAACCAGATCACACCCACACCAGCCCACTTCTCTTTTGTCTGTCTGTCTCTTCTCTTCTCTTCTCTTCTCTTCTCTCGGTGTATCTCTCTCTGTGGACAAGTAACAATCTGTGGAAGGGGATAACAAAGAGGAATTCAACACCAAGGTGAACAGAACTTGATCTGAGAAATTGTCTGAAAAAATTGAAACTCGATTTTACAAGGAAACTAGAGAACCTTGATCTGAGACAAACCCCTTTTTTTCCTTTTTTCTTTCTTTCTTTTGTTGGGTGTGTGCTGATGATTCTGACAAGACATCTAGGTCACTCACTGGGTGTTTGAGATTGAGAGCTCAATTGGTGGAGCTACTTACAAGTTGAAGTAGAAGAGAAGCAATTGGGAGAAGTGTGGAGAAACAAACAAACAAACAAACAAATAAACAAACAAAAAGGATTCTAGTTGTTGTAGTAGGTGTAGCCTAGTAAAACTACCACAAACAAAAGAAAGCAAAAACCTAGTTGTAGTACTTGGAGTGCTCATCCTGCTTGTGCACCATTAATGGCAAATACCCATTTATAATAATAATGAGATTTTAGCAGCAGCAACAACAACAACAACTGCTTGTTTTGTTTTGTAAAGTTAGCTGGGGCCCCCCACCCAGTGCTCACCTCCTCTCTATCCCCCAACACAATCTTCATCCTCATCATCATCATCTTCATCATCCTCATCATCTTTTCCTATTCAAGATTGGATTCAATTTTTTTTTCCAACTTCCAATTCTTCAAGATTGGATCTTCAATGAAGGGGAGCTGGCTTGTGGTAGCAGCAACTTGTCAAATTTGGGTACCTTATTAACTAACTGAACATGGAACTAGCTATCTTGCACTTGCATCAATCCATCTTTCTTTTTTTTCTTTCTTTCTTTCTTCCTTTCTTTTTTTAAGTGGCAGGGTAGCAACAAAACCCACTTCCAAGTTTGCCTCAAATTTCAATACCTAGTGGTGGTGCTCATTTTGGCTGCTCAAAAAAAATTCAAATTAAATTCAATTAAATTAAAACAAGGGGTGTGTCACACTGT
>Ga0116230_10003542_pt1 | contig 15262 bp, 10 predicted proteins | sample S1TSphfallax_3_FD_88678 | JGI IMG/M metagenome (GOLD analysis project Ga0116230, IMG submission 88678) | Host-associated microbial communities from peat moss isolated from Minnesota, USA - S1T2_Fd - Sphagnum fallax MG | ecosystem: Host-associated > Plants > Peat moss > Unclassified | place... | reverse complement strand
GCCCTGCAAGGCACAAGCGATCCATGTGTCGGCCGGCCCATGTACCAGAACGAAGGTCAACAGCACGCCGAGCGCCCGCCCGCCAACGGAGTAGACGGTAAAGAGCGCCATCCGCTCGAGCCCCTGCATGAGCCAGTCAACGCTGAAGACCGCACCGACAATATTCAGAAGTCCCGGCAGCAGGAGGTAGATGGGGTGCGGCACCGGATGCATGGCCGTGACACCGAGGAGTACGGCTGTCGCTCCGAGGGACAGCAAGGCCTTCGCGGTCATGGTCTTCCAGAAGATGCGGCGGATCGTTTCGGCATCGCCATGTGCCTGCGCGATGTCCCGCGTGGAGCCGAGCGAGAAGCCCCAGTCGACGATCAGGAACAGGTATCCGTTGATGCTGATCACGAAGGCCAGCACACCGTAATCCGCCACGCCCAGCATGCGCGTCAGATACGGGACGTTGATCATGGCAAGGATATAGCCGCTCGCCTGGAATATCGTCGTCGAGGCCAGATTCCGGATAAATCCTTTTGCGGAAGACGGATCGGGCATCAAAACCTCGCGGAATGGCTCTCGGAGCCGTGTCGTGAACGGCGCCATGGGCACCGCTGACGGCTATAGAGGGGCCGTGTTGGGTTAAGAAGTACTACATAGGATAGGCGAAACCCTATCTTAAAAGGTGACTTCGCGACGCAAGAGCCGGTAATCGGGCGCGCTCGCACGGCAAGCCAAGGCGGACTGCGCCAACAGGTCGCCTCCCTCCTTTGCGGCGCAATCTCCAATTCTTTCGGTCTCTCCGCTCCAAAAGAAGGCCTCGCCTTAAGAAACGGGCAAAGTCTTCTGTGCTTCCTATAGCGACAGACGAAGCACACTGCGTCGGATCAATAATATTCATCTCTTCGGGCAATCCGTGCGTCGTCAGGCAAGCCGCTGCAGGCTTGCCCTCAACTTGCTCTGAGGACTGCTTGGCCGATGATGGATCTCTTGCGCGACTGCGACGTAGTCATTGTCGGCTCAGGCTTCTCCGGGGCCGTCATAGCCGAGCGCTGCAGCTCCGTGCTTGGCCTCCGCAGCGTTATCATCGAACGCCGGCCGCACGCTGGGGGCAACTCCTACTCCGAGCCTGACCCTGACACCGGCATCGAAGTCCATCGATACGGCGCCCACCTCTTCCATACCGGCAACAAGGAGGTGTGGAGCTACATCAACCGCTTTGCGACCTTCACCGACTACAAGCATCGCGTGCTGTCAGTGCATCGTGACCAAGTCTATGCCATGCCGATCAACCTGCTCACGATCTGCCAATTCTTCGGCAGGTACATGTCGCCCGGGGAGGCGCGCGCGCTGATCGACGGACAGCGCGCGGAAATGGCGGGGCGGACGCCCTGTAATCTCGAGGAGAAGGCCATATCGCTGATCGGCCGGCCACTCTACGAAGCCTTCATTCGCGGCTACACCATGAAGCAATGGCAGACCGACCCCCGCGATCTCCCCGACACGATCATAACCCGCCTGCCGGTACGGTTGACCTTCGACACGCGCTATTTCGAGGATCGCCATGAGGGCCTGCCGAGCCAGGGCTATGCCCGCATTTTCGACCGCATGCTGGCCAGCGATGACATCCAGCTGATGCTGAATACCGATTTTTTCGCCCTTCGATCGGAGATCGAGGCGATGGGTAAGCTGATCTTCTACACCGGTCCCATCGACCGTTTCTTCGACTACCAGTTCGGCCAGCTGGGATGGCGAACGATCGATTTTGAACGGGAGGTGCTGGCGCTGAAGGATTTTCAGGGCGCGCCGGTCATCAACTATGCCGATGAGACAGTGCCGTTCACTCGCATCCTCGAATTCCGGCACATGCATCCGGAGAGGCACTACACCGACGAGAAGACGGTGATCTTCAGGGAGTATTCACGCTCGGCTGGCGCTCACGATGAGCCCTACTATCCCGTCGGCCGCAAAGCGGATAAGGCGTTGTACGAGAAATACCAGGCTCTTGCGGACAAGAAGAGCCAGGTCATCTTTGGTGGCAGGCTGGGGACCTATCGCTACCTGGACATGCACCAAGCCATCGGAGCAGCACTGGCGACCTTCGAGAGGACGATAAAGCCGCGCTTCACGACGCCAGGCTATGTGACGACCGGCTCTGAGCTGGTGTAGCGAACTTGGAACTTGGCCCCCCAGACGAGGAGGGCCGTCTGGGCGGGTTCAGCTATCGCTCTCAGCCGATACTGCTGCGGCCGTTGCCTTGAGCAACGCGCTCCCAGGATGTCACGTCCCGCGGAGAGAAGTCGGTGGCGGAAAGTTCGGGCGGGCTCGCAAAGCTTGTCGGCACTGGCTTTGGCAAACGGCGCCGGGGCACCGACTGCCCGACCTGTGATGGCCGCCCTGAACCTTCGGGCGTCATTGCGTCAGCCTCAACGGTGTTTTGAGGCCCTACATAACGATCGTAGTCGGCCTGCATCTTGAGCCAGAATTCTTCACCAGTATTGAAAAGACGGCCAAGCATCGCTGCCGTCGCGGGAGAAATCGGCTTTTCGCGGGTCAGGATCGTGTAGAAAACCGGCAGCGAGATGCCAAGCAATCGGGCCAACTCTCCATCGCTCCGGCCCGTCGCGGGCATGAGGACTTCGTTCAGAAAGTCAGCCGGATGCGGCGGAGCGCTCATGACGTCTGAACCATCCTCGGAATCCGATGCATCCAGGAACCCTCTTCCCTGCTTGGGGAGAATATCTCACTCTCACGCCCGTATCGCCACAAAAAAGTGATGAAGCCACCCCCGGGATTCACCGAGATTTTTGCAACCCAGCCTCCCAGCACGATTTAGAGGAGGCGTCGTGTTAGAGGACACGTCGTGCCGTTCCGGCCAACCAAGCCAGTCCCTCAGTTCGGCAGCGCGATTATCACGGCATGGTTGGAAAGCGATAGACTGACCCGGCTGACACCATGAAGATCCGCAACTGCTCCGCTCCCCTGTAATATATCGTAAAGATCCACAGTGTTATGATTTCGGTCGAAGATCACGGTCAAATGATCGCTACCCTTCACACGTTCATCCCAGACGACCAGGTCGAATTCCCCATCGCTTTTCTGGAGGAGCAGATCATGGACCGTCGGAGGCCGGTTCTCGAGGGCGTAGCTGAGCTGCCCTGGATGGGGAAGCGGCTTGTCGTCCGCCAGGATGGTCGTGAGATTATGGATGTCGACCGCCGCCGGTTTGGGTGTGTCGGCATGATAAAGGCCTTGATGGCCCGGCCCGCCCTCCCCGTCACGCAATTCATAGATGAAGGTATAGCGCCAACCACGTTTGAATTGAGCGAGGTAGGTATTGGTCAGCATGCTGCCCTGAACCGCTTCGCCCCCGGGATCGGAAACGGAATCCCAGCCGGTTTCCGTCGTCACCCGCGGCACCGTCACCAGTTCCGCTAGCGAGTAGCCCTTGTAGTGGCGGAACCAGGTGAGGCCGCAGTTGCCATAGAGACCGTCCCAGCGCCCGTTCAAGGTCGGGCTGGCGGCATTCCAGGCCTGGTTGTCGCCATACCCTCCATGGACCGCGGAGACGTAATTGTGGACGTTGACCGCGTCGGAAAAATGGGTGCCGGCGGGAAAGACAATTGCGTCCCCGCCCGGAATCGTCCGGTATTGCAGACCAACGTCGTCGGTCTCCGCCCCCGTCTCCGAGACACCGAAGACCGGATAAGGCGCCAACAAAAGGCTTGCTTTCGCGGCGGCATACAAAGCGGCTTGATAGGCCGCTACAGCATACCAGCTATGCCCGAACCCTCCACCTTGCTGTCCGTTGTAGATGATCGGGAAATTGTTGGGCTCGTTGGGCCCTTCCAGCGCAAGGAGCGCTCCGGCCTTTGCCAACACTCCGGCGGAGGCGATCAGCCCCTTGAGGTCGCCGGCGGCACCGATGACGAAGTGAACGCCAGTCGCCTTCGCAATCGCGACTTCGCCGTCCGCATGACGCTCTGCGTCCCGCACCTCGCGGATCCCAAGATAGCGGAGCGGCCCGATGTAGCTTTTCGGATCGTACCCCTGATCCACGTGCGTGTTAACGCCGAGGGAGTTCAGGAACGTATCGGCGCTGATCGCGCGGGTCTCGGTCGGGAGCGTCTGAGCGGCGGCACCGCCGCTCAGGGCTAGAAGAAGAAGAAGGGCCGCCACACAGGCAAAGACTCCGAGTTCCTCCGGACGATGAACCCTCAATGCGCGCCCGTTCGGCCGAGCACCGCCGGCAGGGTCTTCAGGAGAACGGCGATATCCAGCCAGACGGTCCAGTTGTTGACATACCACACATCGAGCTGGACCCGCCGGGTATAGGAGGTGTTGCTCCGCCCGCTGACCTGCCAGAGCCCCGTCACGCCGGGCCGAGTGGCGTAGTAGTGGGCGATGTCGTCACCATAGAAGCGCACTTCACTCTCCACGATGGGCCGTGGCCCGACGAGGCTCATCTGCCGCAGGAGAACATTGATCAGCTGCGGCAATTCGTCGAGGCTCGTCTTGCGCAGGAACTTGCCGATGGCGGTCACGCGCGGATCATTTCTGAGTTTCTGCGTCGCATGCCATTCGGCGGCCAGCGCGGGATCGCGCTCCAGCGCTTCCTTCAGGATCTGGTCGCCGTTGATGACCATGGTCCGGAACTTCAGGCAGTAGAAGGGCTTCCCCCCGATGCCGATGCGGCGGTGAGCAAAGAAGATCGGGCCGCCACCGCCCATGTTCATCAAGGCGACGAGCAGGAAGATCGGGCTCGACAGAACGAGCAGTATCGCAGCCGCAAGAACGTCGATCATGGTCTTGAGGACCTGGGACACACGCCGCGACATGCCGTCCTGAAAGGAGAGCATGACAACGTCGTGGCTAAAGAACCGCGTCGCCTGCCAGCCGAAAGCCGGAAAGGCGTGCGGCTCCGGCGCAATCGCGAAAGGCACCCGCTCCCGCAAGGCGCAGTCGATAAGCTGCCGCTGCAGCGCGCGATCACCATCGAGCGCCAAAAGGATGCGATCGCCGTTGAAGCGCTCGAGCAACGGCCAGAGGCGCGGGCCCTCCGACCGGACCACCAGGGCCTGCGGCTCAACCCGACCGACGACCGCGTAGCCGAGGCCGGGGTCCGAGGCCAGGGCAGCCTCGACCGCGACGGCACCCTCGCCGCCACCCACGAGCACCACGGACAGTCGCCAAGCCCCGATCTGGACCAGGAGATACTTGGCGACAGCATTGCCGAGCGTGGCGATGCCCGGGAATATCAGCATGGTCAGCATGGCCGGCAGGCGACCAAGGAAGTCGTGGCTCAAACCACCCACGACGGCCTCTGCGAGGACCGCCCAGAGGCTCGCGCCGAACATCAGCTGCACTTCCGCCCAGAACGGGATGCGCTCGCTGTAACGGCCCTTGAAGGCCAGGTAGCACACGGTCGCACCAAACAGGACCGCGACATCGTGGAGGCCGGCTACGCTGCCGGCCAGCCTCGTTCCCCCGGCCAGGATATCGGCGCCGATCAGGACGAGCACCGCGGCGAGACCGATGGAAAAGATATCTGCGGTCAGGATTGAAACCATGCAGGTAATCGGCGAAACGCTTGGTGCCGGCCTGGATCGAGCATCCCGGCGAACCGTCGCCATAGCTTCCGCAACGTCATGACTTTTCGGGACTGCCAACGCGCTCTCCTCACGACAAACACCGGCGTGCGGAGGAATTTCTAGTTGCGCTGCACCACGGCGGAGATGTCGCAGTTCGGGTGCACCCGCTTGACTAGGATCGTGAAATGGCTCGCGAAATGGATGATCTATCAGCGCCCTTGGCAGTACACCGAGCAGCGCGAGATGATCGGCGCGGGGTAAACCCGGCCGGTCCAAACCTAATCGCCATACTGGGGAGCTAAGCCCGGTGATGATCGCAGAGGCTGCGCCTCATCAATGCGGACCATGCATTCTACAAAACTAACCCTCCGGCTAATGCCGTAAAGTTCCGAGCTGTGGCGTCGCCTAGGAAAGAGGACGAGTTTGATCATCACGATTGTGTAAAAAGCAACAGCTTGGAAGCCGCGCGCGCAGCACGCGAAGAGCCCGGAATCATCAAAGATCTAGCCAGTCTCGCCGTTGTCTCCATTTCGCGGCTGATTCCCACCGAATCGGCCCTAATCGACCGTTATGCCCCACCCGTGGCGCTCTGGACCCTTTCTTCCTGGTGTGCCGAGGTTCGCCGCGGGACCGCCGAAGAGGGTCTCGTTTTGGGGTATCGGTCCGCTAGTGTGCTGAATTTGCAGGCTGCCGCCAATTCCGGACCGGGCATTGCCAATTTCAACTTCAAAAGGCACATTGAAATCAGATATTTGCTCGTGTAGCTCCTGTTTGCGGAATTGGATCGGGCTCGCCCAGGGTTATGGACTTCGGAATGCCTAGACCAAATGTGCAACGCCGGCGTCGGACGGATCAGCCTTTGAGACAGATGCTGTCGCTACAGTTCGACCGCAGGCCGCCTGGACAGTGTCTGCATTGGGCATTGGCCGTCCTTTGCGGCGGCTCCCTGCTGGCGCTCGCAACGCCTGCCAGGGCGCAGGCGACCGCCGGCACCTACTTCCCGACGGGCAACGTGGGCTACGACCAGGACTTCGGTGTCACGGTTCTTTCCCGTGTCCGGCCCGGGTATGAGGCAACGGGCGTCCAGATGGGCTCCTTCACAATACGCCCGGAGCTGGACCAGTCGATATTCGACAATACCAACATCAACGGCACCCCGGGGTCGGGCTCCAGCAGTTGGGGCTCGGACACCACAGGCACCATCTCGGCAGCGTCGGACTGGCTTCGGAACAGCCTCAGCGCCTCTCTCGGCTTCGACCATCAGCAGTTTTTCCAGCTCCCGAGCGAGAGCTTCACGAATTGGAACATTGGCCTCGGGGGCGGCTATACGATCGGCGATAGTCAGCTCTACGCCACCTACTCCCACTCCAGCTACAATCAGCTTGGCACGACGATCGGGACGCAGCAGTCCGACACGCCAGCGCTCAATACGACCGACACTGGAGAAATCGGCTATACGTTCAATTTCGGGCGGTTTGCGGTAACGCCGACCCTTGATCTCAGCGCCTACCGTTTTGGTCCGGTGACGGCCGGGGGCGCTCAGGTCTCCCAGAGCTACCTGGACCGCAACGTCATCGCGGGTGGTGTCGAGACCCGCTATGCCCTGACCGGGGCAGCCGGCGTCTTGTTCGTCGTCCGCGGCATCAGTTCCGACTACATCAATCCCCAGCCCGGACAGCTCAACAACAACTCGACCGCCGTGCAGGTGCTGGGGGGAATAGATTATCAGGCCGAAGCGATATGGCGCTATAGCCTGCTCGTCGGGGTGCAGTACACCGACTTCGCGGCAGCGGAATATGGCAGCGAGACGGCGCCCATCGTATCGGCCCAGGTCGTCTATACGCCGAGCGGCGTGCTGACCGTAACCGGCAGCGCAACCCGCAGCGTTCAGGACACGGAAACTTCGTCGAGCAATGGTTTTGTGCTCAGCCAAGCGAATGTCATCGTTGACTACGAGTTGCTGCGCAACGTGCTGCTGGAGGGTCGCGGGGGCTTTCAGTACGCTACCTATTTTCAGGGAGGCTCGCAGGCCGCCGAGACGGTGGGAGGCGGGGTCACATGGCTCATCAACCAGTATGTCCATCTTTCCGTGAACGACGATTACACCAATCAAAACGCGCCCAGCGGCTCAGAGGGCACCCTCAACAACCAAGGCTTCACCAATCTCAGCGGCGCCTATACTCAGAACATCCTGCTGCTCAGTCTGCGTTTCGGTCTGTGAGCAGCGGGACGCCCTGACCGCCTAAGCGCGGCGGCCATCTGAACGGCAGAACGAGCAGAGGGACGCTGACAGGTCGACGCACAGTCGGAAGCGCTGGGCTTCAGAAACGTCTCTGCCATCAGGCGTAGCCGCAAGCGACCCCGCAACCGCACTCAATGTCGATGCGCGATGGACGGGCACCCCGGCGATGGTTTCCCGGCGACAGGGGCATCGGCGTTGCATTGACATCCTGACCGCTCCCAAGGCGCTTCGCTCGGGCGCAAGCGGACCAAAGGGTCGGGCCTGCCTCGCTCACTCACCCCGCTCCAGCTCTCGGTGTGATGGCGGCGCGACGCAGAGCCTCTGCGATCCGCCGTCGCGCTTTCGCGCGGGCCCAGTCTCACGATCGATGGAAAATGTGCCGGATTCAAAGTTCGCGACCGTTGCCGGGCCAGCACGGTGCGAACCTCAGAGCGCGATGACCGAAGGCGCAATCGCCGCAGGCCTGAATCGCGCGACCAATCAAACGGATGGAGCAGGATCGTGAGCGCGTGCGAACGCATCCCGCTCTAGATCCCAACAACCGCTCGCTCGGGGCATTCGCTCCCGGCCAGTCGATCCGCTCCACGGCGCCCGAATGAGAGCAGCGCCGTGGAGTTCCGCGAACGAGCCTTGAAGCCCGCTCTAAGCGATTACGCCGCTATCAGAAGTAGCGCTCGAACACCGTCACCACGTCGCCCGGGAGCACCTCCTCGCCGCGCGGCGCCTGCCCTTCGACCACATGGCCGTTAATCCTGCGCAAGACCGAGACATAGCCAGTCTGTGCCCGGTAGGTGAACCCACCCGCAATGGCAACCAGGGTGAGCGCGGTCATGCCTGGCTCATACGGGTATTGGCCGGGCTTCTCCACCTCGCCGAGGACGAAGACAGGGCGATACTTCACGACCTCGACCGACACGCTCGGGTTGAGGAGAATCTTCTTGTCCTCAAGCGCGCTGGAGATCGACTGAGCCAGCTCGTCCGTCGTATCGTTGTTGGCGGGAATGTCGCCCAGCAGCGGCACGGATATCGTTCCGTGATCGCTTACCGTGAACTCGCCCGTCAGCTGGGTCTGTCCGAACACGACGACGCGCACCGTCTCGCCAGGCCCGAGCGTATAGGGCCCGGCCACGGTCTGGGGCAAAGGCGGCAAGGTTGAGCCAGGCTCGCAGGCCGAAAGCATCAGGCAGGCGGCGAATGGTATCGCCGATAGCTTTCGCCAGCGGGCGAAAAGAATATTGCCAAGAAAGGTCCGCAGGATTGTCATTACGACCACCGCCATTATGAGAGAACGATCCGCCCAACCTTAATCTGTTCGATTTTCGAGACCTGTCAATGCTCATAGCTCAGCAGGATCGGTGCCTGCCTGGCGTGATGGCGATGATAATGGCCGGGCTGAGGGGGTGTCGGCACGGCACTCCAGGCCGCCACGGGTGTCGGCGGGGCCACGTCCACCGGGCTGGAAAGCGTCGCCCCCCAGGCCGCCTGCAGCATCGTCAGCATTGTCGGTTTCGGCGCGGCTGCCGCCATCGCGGGCGGCAATTTCCCCGTCAACGCCTCCTCGACCTTCTCCGCGTATGGAATCGCCAGGGCAAGCGTCTGGGAGTGATAGAGGCCGGCCGCCTTCTGCCAATCCCCAGTCTCGGCGTGGAGCGAGACCAGGAAACGCGCCGCGTAATTCGCGTTCGCAGCGGGGTCGAAGGCCTCGTCGAGATTTTGGAACGCGAACGGATGATACATCAGGTTGATCTGCATACAGCCGACATCGATCGATACTATGTTCCGGGCCTGGGCCGCCTGCACCCATGCCACAGCTTCGGCCTTGCTTGCAAAGTAGTAGCTCTGGTTCTGCGCCTGCACACTCCAGGGCCAAGGCACCAGCCGATGCGTGACAGGGTCCGGGCGGCCGGATTCGACCTGGCCGATGGCGTAGAGCAAGCCGGCCGGGACCGCGTGGCGGTCCTGGGCCGCCTGAATGGCGCCGCCGCAGAGGCCTCTATCCGTTACCGGCGCCCCCGCGAGCGGGCTACCCGCTCGCGCGGAGCCCACGGCCGCCACCAAAAACAGGGCAATCCAGAACGCCCTCATGACAGGGCCTGCACGACATGACCGAGCTTGCGCGCGGACGCGACCCAACTGAGCGTCCCGGCCCGCTGCAACCCGCGTGCCCGCAAGTCCTCGGCAAGCCCGGGCTCCTCCAGCAATCGCTCGACCGCCAAGGAAATCGACTGCGACGCATCCGTGTCGAAGTAGAGGGCGCTGTCACCGCAGACCTCCTCCACCGCACCGCCGCGGGAGGCGATCACCGGGCAGCCGCAGGCCATCGCCTCCACCGGCGGCAGACCGAAGCCTTCGTAGCGAGACGGAAACAAGAGGCAGGCCGCACTCTCATAGAGCGCGCGCAACTCCGCATCCGTGGTCCGGCCGAGGCGCTGAGCCGCCAGCACGTCGCCGGTCGCCTGGAAAACCTCCTTATTGCCGCCGCCGGCCACGGCTATGACCATGCCGCGGCGCTGCAAGGCCTGCGATACCTCGGCCAGCCCGGCGAGGTTCTTATGCGCGACGCGGCTGCCCACGACGAGGGCATACTGGCCCGCGCGCAGGTTGTGGCGCGTCAGCGTCTGCGGGTCGGCCGGCGTCCGGAGGATGTGATCGGCCCCTTCGTAGATGACGGAGATGCGGGCCGGGTCGATCCCGAGGCAGGCGGCGATACGCTGCCGCGAGAATTCGGAAACGGTCGCGATCTGCGCCCCTGCCTTCGCCAGCGCCCGCTGCAAGCCCTTGTACCAGAGGCGAAACTTCCAGGAATAGGAGGTCGGGGTGTCGAAAACGCCGGCATCATGGATCACCACCACCTGCCCGCGCCCCGCCAGAAGCGGCGCCGTATTGCCGAGGTTCACCAGAATCCCCCCGCGGGCCGCCCGGGGCAGATCGAACTGCTCCCAAAGATGGCCATGCCGCTCCCCCACCGAGCGTTCCCGCAGCCGCCCGGACGCAGCAACGCTCTTGGACGGGCGCTCGCCCGCCATATTGGGTGTCAGCAGCGATGTCTCCGGCCACTCGCCCTGCGCCATTAGCGCGTCGATGGCGCCCACGATCTCGGCGGAGAAGCGCTGCACGCCGGTGACGGGCTGCGACAGAAAACGACCGTTGACGAAAACTGGTGCCGATATCATGCGAACTGACCCCTTTGGGTTTCGGACCTGGGGGCGGGAGTTGACCGCACGACAGTCGGCCGCGCCTTAACTCGACGCACCTCACCCGCCATGCGCGCAGCCACTCCTGTCGCGCAGCCAAGTTGCAGAAAGAAGGCGAGCGAGCCGATCGTGGGCGCGGAAAGGCAGGCCGCAGCGAGCTGCCCGCACAGGGCAGCGATGAAGCCGTCCACGACGATCCGTCCGGGATGGCCCCGAGCTTGCCGCCCGGCCCGGTTGACGAGCACGGTGATGCGCCAAACGAGCCAGGCGACCATCGCGACCCCGAAGACACCCGAATTGGCGAGCAGACCCGGTATGAGGCTGGAGGCCCGGAAGCTACCCCAGCCGACGCCGAGGCCGTCTGTCTGGCCGATCGTCGCGGCCGCAGCGGCATCGAGCCCGCTCCGCTCCTCGTAGGACTGGCTGTCGCCTTTCGACATGGTCGAGAGGACAACCTGGTGCACCGAATCCTGCAGGGAGGGTTTCAGGATGAAGACCGGTCCGATGACCACGGCGCCGGTGACGAGGACTGCCATCACGGTCTTCGTCAGCCGTCCGACGGCAGCGGTATCGCCCCGCAGGGCGGCGAAGATCATGACCAGGGGAACACCCGCCGCGAGCGTCGCCAATCCGGTGGTCGATGTCGAACACAGCATGGCAAGAATAGCCAGGACGAGCAGAAGCTTCACCCGCATGATGCGGTAGCCCTGGGCGTTCAGCCAAAGGCAGCAGAAGAACAGGCCGGAAAGATAGAATGCGAGCGCGGCTGGCTCCGAGAAGGTGCCCTGGATGCGCGGGACCGGCCCGATCGATTGCTTGACGATCGCCCAGCTCGGGTTGGACTGGATCACCTGACTCGGGAACCAGACGCCTGCGACGCGATAGGCGAACTGCCAGAAGGCCAGCATCACCGCGAGATAGCCGCCGGCAAGGTAGGCTTTGAGCAGCGATCGATAAGGGATCGCCACGCGGGTGGCGATGAGGGCCGCACAGGTCGCAATGGTTGCGTTCAGAACCAGGTAAAGTGTTTGCGTTATATTCCCGGCGGTAAAGGTCAGCGGCACATAGCCGGGGTTGATGAGATCCGGCCGCTGCGGCCAGACCATCACCTTGCCCTCGAAGGCCTGCGGCAACACGAAGATCGAAAGGATCGCATAGCCGACCAGGGCGTAGAGCGGCGTCAGCGTCCAGAGAACGCGTCCCTCGCCAGGGTAGCGCATGCCGAGAGCATATTGCCCCACCACGTAGCCGACGAACAGGAGACCGGGGACCATCGCTGGCTGCAGGCCGAAGTTGCCCCCTAGCACCAGCGCGGCACCCGCTTCAAAGATCGCCGCAACGATGGCCAGCTGGAGGAGGCGGACCGGGTTTCCCGCCCAGAACAGGCTGAGCGGGACCAGGATCAGGCCGAGAACGGTGATACTCATCAGGGATCAGGCGCGCGCCGGGTGGTAGCCGTCGTAGTGGCGGAAGGCGTATGACATGCTGCCGCCACCCAACGATGCCTTGCGCAGATCGACCCTGGTCATCACCAAACCCATGACCGAGGCACCACTGCCGCGAAGCAGCCGGATTGTGTTCCGCACCGCGTCACGCGGCGTCTTCTCCCACTGCACGACAGCCAGGGTGGTATCAGCCAGACGCCCCAGCACCAGCGCATCCGCCACAGGCAGGACGGGCGGGGTGTCCATGATCACGACATCGTAGCGTTGGCGCACATCATCGATCAGGGCACTCATCCGGCGGGACGCCAGCATCTCCTGCGAATCGCCCCGCATCTTGCCGGCCAGGATGACATCAAGATTGTTGGCCGGCCGCCGGATGAGATTCTCCGTGGCGCCGAGCGCCGTGCCGGACAGGATCTCGCAGAGCCCAGGCCCGGATTGCACACCAAGGTATCCGGCCATCGAGGGGCAGCAGAAATCGCACTCCAGAAGCAGCACCCGCCAACCGGCGGCAGCCATGTTCCGGGCAAGCTCAGCCGAGAAGACCGACTTGCCTTCTTTCGGCAGCGCGGAGGTGACCATCACGACTTTCGGGCGGTCCTCACCCAGAACGCGCATCTGCCCGCGCAGCCGATCCAGAGACGCCGTCAGCGCAATCTCGGCCCGGCCGCCGCGGCTGCGTCCGAAGCGCGTCTGCCGGACCTTGGGCAGAAGACCCACGAGCGGCAGCCCGACGACACTTTCGATCTGCTCGGGCTCGCTGAACCCGCTGCGGACCCGGTCCAGCAACACGGCGAAAATAGTGCCAAGTACGATGGACAGGACGCCCGCGATGGCGAGCAAACGGCTGGGCTGCGGCGCGGATGGCCCAAGCGGCACCTCCGCGCTGGAGACGAGCGAAGCATCGGGCTCCTGAATACCGGCGACATTGGCAAGCTGGGCCGCGCGGCTCAGGAAGCTCTCGTAGATATTGCGGGTGGCGCGCGCCTGCGTCTCCAGCGTGTTGAGACCCAGCTGGGCGGCATTCTCGTTGCTGACGGCGCTTCGCAGCTGCTCCATCTGCTGCTGCAGAGCCGCCTGCTGCGCCCGCTCGGCCGCGACCTCCACGGAAAGGCTCCGGGCGACCGTCGCCATCTCGTCCCGCGCACGGGCCTCCAGCGCGCCGGCCCGGGCACGGACCGAGGCGAGCTCGGGGTTGCCGGAACCTTCCGTGTCCGCCAGTTCCGCTGCCTGGCCCTGGGCCGCCGTGGCTTCATCGAGAAGCTGGGCAACCATCGGTGATGCCAATACGGCCGGCAGCTCACTTGTCGAGATTGTACCCTTCAGGGCGATCTTTGCCTGGGCGAGTTCGCCCTCCTTCTCGGTGAGGTCCCGCGACACATCGATGAGCTGCGCGCTGATGTCGTTGAGCTGCTGACGGTTGATGGTCTGCACCTGGCCCGTTCCGCCGTCCATCCCTGCCTGCTCGGGCAGTTCCTCGCCGAGGCCATGGGACAGACGGTAGGCCTCCACCGCGTCGTCGTCAGCCCGCACCTGGGCCTCGAGCGAGACCACCTGACCCTGCAGCCAGTCGTGGGCGCGCTGCATCGCCGCGAACTTCTCCTGCACCTTGAAGGCGAGGAACTGGCGCGCAACCTCGTTGGCGATCCGGGCGCTGAGAACGGCGCTGCGCGTGGTCACGGCGATGCCGAGAAGCCGCGACTCCGGGTCATTGGAGAAACTCAGCTTGCTGCTGAGGATGCCAGCCGCGATATTGGCGCGATCCGCCTCGGTCACCGTGACGGCGGGGGGCTTGGGCAGAATGTTGTAGCGCACAAGCAAAGCCATGACCTTCGCCTTGAGGCCAGCTTGCGGGACGAAGTCCGGGTTCGTTGTCAGATGCAGCGCCTCGACGACCCCAAGCGCCAGGGATGGCGAGCTGAGAATGCCGATCTGCGTCCGCATCAGGCTGCCGATGTCTTCCGCGTCAGAAGAGATCGCCTGAAGATCGCTGACCTGCGTTCTTTGCGGCTCAATAATGAGATCGGCCTGCGACGTGTATTGCTTTGGCATTCCTTCAACGACAACCGCCGTCGTTCCGACGATGATGACTACGGTTGCGAGAAGGACCCAGAGGTGACGCCGCAGGGTCGAGAATATGCGGCCGAAGGGAACCGCTATGGGCTCCACCGCCGCCGCGGGATCGATCGGTCCGCTCATGAGATCAACGGTCCTCGGACCGGTCAGTGCGTGCGGCCGCTGAAACTGTTCATCACGCATAAGCCAATATACCCCAACTAACCGCCTGTTTGAGTTTCGGCGAATGATCGCGGTCTTAGCATTTCTTCCGAGACATGCCCGATCATTCCTGTGGTTGAAGTTTTCGCGGCGCGAGGTAATCCATTTGGCTAGATCGACTCGTCAGCAGCCGGATCGTAGCCAAATTCGCAGTCTCACCGCATCGTGGTTCCGCCGAACCAAAGCGTCCGACGCTGATTCTTGCTCAAGGAGTCTCACTGTGACGCTCAATATAGTCATCGGCATTCCCACCGTTGGCCGGGCCTCAATACTACGTGACACGTTGTGCGCGCTCGCACTGCAAACCCGGAGACCGAACCGCGTCATCGTGTGCGGGGCAAAACCGAGTGACGTGGAGGGCGCAGCCGAAATTGATAAAACCGAAGTCATACTTTCGAGCCCTGGACTGCCGAAGCAGCGCAATGCCCTGATCGCGGCCGCGCCGGAGGCCGACGTCATGATGTTCTTCGACGATGACTTCTTCCCGGACCCTAATTATTTGGCCGTGATCGAGCGGACCATGACGAG
>Ga0116230_10003541_pt1 | contig 15269 bp, 13 predicted proteins | sample S1TSphfallax_3_FD_88678 | JGI IMG/M metagenome (GOLD analysis project Ga0116230, IMG submission 88678) | Host-associated microbial communities from peat moss isolated from Minnesota, USA - S1T2_Fd - Sphagnum fallax MG | ecosystem: Host-associated > Plants > Peat moss > Unclassified | place... | reverse complement strand
TTTCGACCAAGAGCGAGATGGCCAAGGCGATCCGCTACGCGCTCGCCCGCTGGACCGCGCTCACCCGATATCTCGACGATGGTGAAGTGGAGATCGACAACAACGCCGCCGAACGAGCGTTGCGCGTCGTCGCGCTCGGAAGAAAGAACTATCTCTTCGCCGGATCGAACCGCGGCGGAGAACGCGCCGCCGCGCTCTACACGCTCATCGGCTCAGCCAAGCTCAACGGCCTCGACCCGGAACGCTACCTCCGCCACGTCCTGAGCCAGATCGCAGAACACCCCATCAGCCGCATCGTAGAACTTCTCCCCTGGAACCTCACACAACTCGCGACGCCGCGTAACGACTGACGCTTATCGCTGCAACCACCCGCTTGATAGGTGTCCACCTAAAATAGTTGGACACCTAACAAACACAAAACCCACGCTTCCTCAACGGGTGAAGATCAAACCCTTACGTTCCTTCACACAAGACGCCATTAATCTTCGTAGGCTTCTTATAGACATGTTTCCCCGTCCTGATTACGGCTGCTGGCGTTTGCTGTTGTTGGGCCTAATGCATTCGGGGCGAAATCCTCATCGCGCTTAAGAACGCACGAAAGACGGATACGTCTTCGTCGAGATAGCTGGCCTTTGTGGTCAAAGTAAACGTGTAATTAATCGAGGGGACCGATGCGTCGAAATCAGGATCAGGTTTGCCTGCTTGTGCAACCACTATGATTTCAATCGAGCCATCCTGGTGGTTAATCCGCGCAGCTTCGGTCCGTAATCCACTAATTCTTAACCCAGCGGGAGCTGGGCCACATGCTCCAGAGGATTCATGCGAACACTGCCAAGATAGAAGAGTAGGCAACGTCTTGGATACTTCGGCAGCGTTGTAGCCAGCGAAGATCGAAATCCAGCGCTTCCCAGATGACGTTGTGCAGAGACTCAGATCATGCGTGCCTAACAGCAATGCAGCGCCGTGTTCAGCCTGGTCTGATGGAACCGGACACAGCACGGCCGCCGAAGGAAGACGAACGGATATACCGTATTCTTTGTTGTGGTAAACGGAATCGGGAGCGGCCGCTAGTGCAGAGGAGCATACAATCAGGAGTCCAAGAAGCGTCTGCAATATTTTCATCTCCCACCTCCATCAATGGGGATCATATATCGGTATGTCCCTTTGCATTTGATTGATGCCGCCTGTAATAAAGTCCTTCCATCCCTTCGGCGGGATCGCGACAGAGTTGTACATTCCTTGAGATGAAATCTGATTACCATTGGCATCCTCCAGCTCTAGTCGGTTCACAAACAAAGAGACATTACCGCCAGTTCCTCTCATTCGTTCTCCGAAGGTGCTAAACAGCTCGTCTATATTCTGTTCCGGGCTTCTTGCATGTGTCATGTGTGTCGTACTGCCACCCGTCATACCGAACGCGTCTCCGGTATGAAGATACGTTCCGCTGCTCGCAAAGCCGGATTCAATTCCAAGTCCTAAAGGCAGCGCGGGATCAACGCCATACTCCTTCGCCTTGGCAAGCATAGGATGGTAATACAAGTTTAGATATCGCCTATCTCTTTTTGACAAGCGCGGCTTGAGCCGGGCACTGTCTGGTTGGGCCGCAGCTTCCCGATCCTCTATTATCTGTTCCTCTATGGTTTCAAAGGATGCTTCCATGATAGGCGAGAACGCGACAGCGCCGGCGCCGGGTATGGTTCCCCAATTCCAACCGCCGGTTGCCGCGATACCCGTGCCTTCGTAGTTCATAAAGCCGGGAGGTGTCTCGCCTGGGAACGTCCAGTGTCCATCAGTGTCTATGTCCGTGTTAGGGCTATTGTGAGCATATTGGTAAAGGTTTAAGGTTGCTGGGTCACCGAAACTTGCATAAGGCACAGCAACAGGAGATGCGGCCCAATCAGGTGTCATAAACCTGCCGAAGCTGGACTCCAGATATCTCGCTCCGAAATAGTCGAGGCCCGACTCGGTATCCCGATCTTTTCCGGTGAAATGCTGCTCGGTGGCATCGGTGCCTCCCGTGCAGGATAGAGAGTCTCCAAACGGCAGGCTTGTACAAATCTCTCCCTGATTTCCAGTCGCAGTCGTCTGCATGCGCTTTGTCCCGAGCCAATCGGTGAGGTTGTAAGAATACGAACTGCTGTTTGGCGTGTATGTTGCAAGGAGCCGACCTGCCGTTGAGTACACATTGCTGTGGACCCAGCCACCAGACCCATTCACCTCAGTGATCTGCTGTCCGCCCGTACCCAAGATATAGACCGAGCTTGCGGCGCCACTCGTTAGCTTGGCAACCCGCGCCCCGGTTGCGTCGTAGATGTAGCTCTCGGCTCCGTTCACTGTAGCAATGCGATTCTCCGCGTCGTAGGTGTACGTGTTGTTCGCGTCCTTGAGCAGGTTCCCGTCCGCATCGTAGTTGGAGCTGTACTGATCGATGCGGTTGTTATTGCCGGTAAAGGTAAAGCTCGTCTGCACAGCCGACCCGCTGCCTGTGGCAGATTGTGACCACCGGTTACCGTAGCGATCGTACAACCATGCAACACTCATCCCCGAATCGGGGCCAGAACTGGCAACTCCACTCGTGAGCCGATTCATATCATCGTAGGTATAGGCCCAGGCACCCATAACACTGTCGGTCACCGCCAGCACATCGCCATTGGGCGCATAGGAACCGATCGCCCAGTTATAGAGAGGCGTGTTCTGTCCCCCTTCGAGTTGCCCTGTGGGGGCAGGTGAACCAAACGACGGATTAGTGAAGCTTGAGCTGTGGGTGAAGCTGAGAGAGTAGCTGTAGGAATCCTCACTCCCCTGTTTTGCGGTAGCGGTGAGATAGGTTGAATTTGCGGCTGCGGGTGCGAGGGTCACCAGCGTATTACCTGAACTCGAACTGACCAAACCCGCGACTATCGAGCTTGGTGTGGACGTCGAGCCGTACGTCGTGGTGGCGACCTGCGTTCCGTTCACCAGGAGTGTTACGGTGCCACTGTCGTAGGTTCCAGCGTCGGTGACGAGGTAGGCGTCGGCCTCGGCTGAAAATGACGGTGATCCAGAGCCGCCATAATCCAGGTTCACGTTTTCCACGTAGCTCGTACCCTGCGTACAACTGGTCAGGTTTACCGAGGATCCATTCTGAACCGCGGAGATGATGCCTCCGGCACTGCAGGACTTGAGGGCGGAGACAAGGGCCGCCGCGAGCGTTTGCGGGGTGCTCGACGCCCCCCATGGGACGGTCGCGATGGTAGCAAGGGCACCAGTGCTCGCGTTGTCGAACACAATGGTAAATGCACCAGAGTTGCCGCTTTGCTCGGTTCCCAGGAACGTAACGACGCTCAGAGGTTCATTAGGGCTTCCTTGCGACTCCGAGGGTTCCACCATTGTCGGCCCGGACGCAACCACGTTGAAGGATGGCTGCGGAAACAGAGAGCTGTTTCCATCGAGGTACGCATTCAGCGTATAGCTATCGCTTGGATTGGGGACACAGCTTGTCAGGTAAACAGTCGCACCGGAAGCCACTGCCTGCACCGGGCCATAGGAGCAGCTAATGGAGGCCGCAAGGTTCGCGGCTAATGACGGAGGAGTGGAGTTCTGACCGTAATTGATCTGATAGGGACCAGCACCGTTGATGAATACGTTGAAGGATCCTGCGTCGTAGACAGTCGCTCCATCCGAGACCGTACTCTTCTCCGATCCCCCAAAGGTGATGCTCCCGGTTGAGTACTGGATGTATTGTTCCGCACCAGTGACTTGAACGCTCGCGACGCCGGGTGTCGTTTTAACCAAGTCGTTCTCGCTGATGGGGAGGAACCTTTTGTTGTAGCTGCGGTTTATCGTGGTGCCCGGACCGAGGCCTGCGGTCACAAGACCACCTGCTGGGGTGTAAGCGGCCGCGGAGAGCAAGTCCATGCTCTGACCGGAACCAGCTGTTTGCGGCCCCAAAACAGTTGTAAGGCGATCCGCAGAATCGAAGACGTTGGAGAAGGTCATAACACTCGTGCCGCTCAGCCCATTAGTGAATGAGTTTACATCGCCTGCTAGATCGTAGCCGTAGGAGACGCTGTATGGCGTGCCAGTGCTGCAATTCCCTGGCGTCGAGCATTGCTGATCTGTCTCGATTCTGCCCATCAAATCGTATGCCGCGATGCTTCTCTTCGTCAGAACTCCCGTGCTTGGAGGAGACGAGGGGCATGTGCCAGCCTGGGTCCACTCCGTCGTGAGTCTGCCAAGACCTCGTGTCGACGAGCTCTGATCGTAGGCAAAACAAGCCGCGGGTGTCGCTCCGTCGGAATACGATTTGCCGGTCAACCGATTCAACGAATCGTATGTGTATGTAGTGGTAATTCCCTTCTGTGAGGTTTTGCTCGTCATGTTGCCATCGAGATCGTAAGTATACGACGTCGTTCCCGATTCAGGATTGGTCGCACTCAGCACCTGTGAAAGGGAGTTGTACGTGAAGCTTCTGCTGAGCGCCCCCTGGCTCACCGAGAGAAGGTCTCCACGCCCGTTGTAGCCGTACGTGGTTAGAAATCCATTTGCTGCCACATCGAGTCCGCACACCGATGGAGTATTGTTCGTGCTTCCCTGTTGCGTCGTTGCGCTCACCTCGCAAACCGCGGTTAGACGTCCCAGAGCGTCCTTTTGCGCGACTCTCTGGATGCGCACCGCATTGCCGTTTTGTGTCTCCCCATTACCCTCGTCCGAGGTCATCACTGCTCTGCCCGTATAGGTATTCGTTACATATGATCCATCGGCATTTGTAACCTGTACGGGCCGGCCCAAGCCGTCATAGGTGGTGGTGCTGATTCCGTAGGTGGCGTCACTTGTCGTGCAATAGGGGTTGGTTGCGGTTGACGCGCGCTCATCCGGATCGTAGGTTTTGACCACATAGGAGCCGCCGCTGCATGCGGGGTCAGAAAGAAAATGACTCTGCGTGGTTCGTCCTATGCCATCCTGAGTGGCGACAGAAGTCTTTGTAACCCCGGAGGCTATGGCCTCTGATGCCGTGGTAGTTAGTGGGTAACTGCTCGAATAGCAGGAGGCTCCCGAAACATCGCTATAGCAAGTCGAAGACGATCCGCCGTCACCGTTGAACGTGGCAGTTGCTCTACCCATGAGGTCGTATGAGGAGTAGCTGTAGTCAGCCTGATTGGCCAGGCCAACGGTGCAATTGCTCCCGCCAAAGTTCTGACCACAGATGGTCGCTACAAGACCGCTGCCCCAGTAGTATTGTCTCCTGACAACGCTTGCTGTCCCGCCTGCATTGGAGCGAGTAATCGTTGTAGGGTATGCTCCGCTTACGGGAGGTATACCATTGGGAGCTGCAACATTGAGGTAGTTGTCAGTATAGGAGTAGGTCGTAAGATTGCCTTTGGGGTCCGTCTCGGTCGCTATTCCACCGATGGACCATGTATAACTCGTGGTTAGAAGAGCGCCATCCGTGTTCCGCCACTTGGCAACCTGTGTGAGCAGCCCCAAACCACCATTTGGAAGGGTGCTTCCCGCTGCACCCGTCGCTCCTTTGTTATAGTCGTATTGGTAGGTTATTTGGCTCATTTGGTTGCCACTACCGTCCCACACGGTCTCGCTAGTTTTTTGGTCTAGAATGTGCACCGCGTTAGGGTATGTTGTGCTTGGAACCCCGTAAACGGCAGGGTACTGCAGTTGAAGCCAGTTGTAGTCGGTTCGCCGTAGTAAAGAACCAGGAGAGCCGCCAGCGCCATAATCGTACTCGCGCTTTTCGGTTAACGGGCTGTCTGCTTGCCCGAAGGCTGCGAAGTTATAGCTCCATTGTGTCTGCGACTCAAGGCCGTTATCCAAGATTGTTGTTTCACTGATTGGTAGAGTGGGAGCAGGCCCAAGAGTTCCACTAGGTGGATTGTAGGCGGTCAATACAGTCTTCAACAAGTGTCCCGAGCTGTCGTAGTATTGTCGGCTCGTCTCAAGAGAAGGAATAAAGTACGATGGGTTAGCTTGGGAGAATTGATAAACAACGTAATTCCCTAAAGCATCGGTCACCGTACTTCCTGTGTTGCCCGTGTTGGGGAGTGTCTGCGTAGGATTGTACGTTGTTTCCTCTTCCGGCGTTGAGCAAGTATTTCCAGAACTGAGGCTGGTGGAGCCTAGGGCACCGGCCGAAGCCGTGCATACATACTTTGCTACGACTTCATTCTGTGGATATGGGTACCAATTTCTGTTTCCGTTGACCGGTATGACCTCGCCAGCATTCTTAAGCGCGTAGGTATACCGTGTATATCCTCCACTAGGGTAAGAAACTTTCAGCAGGTTGCCGCACGGGTCGTATTGGAAGGTATACGCCAAGCCATTCGGAAGAAGAACGGCGGAGGGCATCGAATATGGTCCGCCGGTGCCGTATTGATTCTGCGAGGTGTTGCATGTGTTTGTGATTGTTGTGAACTGGACGGTTACTGTGCGGGTAACGCCGTTCGAGTCAGGATAGGTGAAAGCCATCGTGGTCGGATTGCTGCCTGCAGCAGCGGTCGTTGACACGTTGACCACGCGCCCGACAGTGTCGGTGGCGCCATTTGGAGTAAAGGTGATCAGAGATCCGTGAGCATCGTATTCCTGCGTTGTTGTGCTGATCGAACCGGTGCTGCGTGTTCCGTTTTTCTGATAAAGCCAGCCACCCCCCGCTGCCAAGTACACGTTTCCCCCACTCCAATCGGGACCCGAGTTTAGTGGTGAGCCATTGTTCATAGTTGCTGGGAGGGTGTACTTTGTGCCATCAGGCATAAAGATGATCTGTCCACTCTCAGAGGCGGTGTAGACCCCAGGTCGTCCGGTCAGCGTCCAGCCTGGTCCCATAACCGGAGTTGTCGATGGCCAGTTCCACGGAAACCACGAGACGACAGGAATATTAGTAGTACCTCCGGCGGCAAAATTTGGCGGCTCGTCGTACTGGCTGTTGTAGCAGAGGGGGATTGTGAGGTCGTGTCCGATCAATCCCGGCAAGGAAACGAGTGGTATGCAAAAGCTTAGGTTACCGCTCTCAATGCTTATGTTGTCGTGCAATCCCTCATAAGTTCCGGCATGTTCCGTGCCTGAGTCCACCTGCGTGTTGGACGGCATCTGTTGTGCTGCTGCAGGATACCCCGCGAAAACCAACAGGAAAGCTGCAGGTCCAATAGCCAAAAGCACTCTGCCAAACCTGGTGCAGCACATCATCTTCCGACGTTGGGTCCAAAGGGGCCATATTAGGAGTGGAGACTGCGATGGTTGAGAGTGGACTGTAGGGGCAAGTGACTTACGGACGCGAAAGGGAGAAAATAACCAACGCATGGGAGCGACCTTTGAAAACGCAGGAATCGAGAGCACAGGGTACCCGGGCAGTACCTAAGTTTGTACAGGAGAGTCTTTCGTCGCGTCAATCAGTATTTGTGGTAACCGAAGTACATAACACATTAGTTAACCTCGATGCTCATTTGGAACCTTCCTGCAACCGAGCTCGATTAACTACTCCAATTTACGTTGTAGCTGCGGATGAGGATGACGGTACCAAAGAAAGCTGCGCCAGGACCATGCCTTCGGTAAAACGACTGTGGAAAGCGTGCGCCAGGAGATTCTGGGAGAGTGCCAAGGAGGTCGGGGGTAGTGGGCTGTTTGCCGCTATGGTCAATGGCGACTCACGGATGCTGCGCTTTGATCTGAGCCAAGATTTCGGCAGACAAAGCGCTTTCATCCCGGTTCAAATCCCGATCCGCTCGACATCGCTCAAGCTGATATCGTCGTTGCGGCGGTCGTAGAGCCCTATGGTCTTGGCGTTGGCGTGTCCGGCCATGCGCTGGGCGACTTCGAGCCTTCCTCCACTGGTGAGGTAGTCGGTGATATCGATGGCGCGGAACGCATGGCAGCAGATCGCCCGTTGCGAGTCGGGGTATGGGATCGATTCGGTACAAGGTACGGACCGGCGGAAGATCGCCTGGATCAACCAGAGGCACATCACGGAAGACACGCTCGGCGAAGTCATCACGACGATCATCAACGCCTATAACAACTTCTCTCTACGACAACCCGAGGCTATCGTTGACAGCGATGGAGATCTCCTGCTCGGAGCCGAGATAGCGTTCCGTAGTCTGGATTGAGCTATGTCCGAGCAGGAACTTGATCTGTTCGATGTCTCCGCCGGCTTTGCGGCAGAGCTTGGCACAGGTGCGACGCAGGTCGTGGGCGCCGAAGCGTTCGATGCCGATCTGTTTCGCGGCCTGCTCGACCACGGACCAGACGGCCCAATCACTTAAGCCCTCTCCGATCTTTTTGCCGCCCTTGCGGATGCTGCGCAACAGCCTGCCTTTCTCGATTCCGGCCGCCGTCATCCAGGCGTTGATCCCGTGCTTGACCCAGAGCGGGACGGCGACGGTTCGAACCCGCCTTCCCTTCCCTTCGAGGTCGGCGATCACCCATCGGCCTTCGCGTAGCTGGATCGTCTCAATTTCGAGCGAGGCGAGTTCCTGCCGGCGCAGCGCACACCCGACGAGCAGGGCCAGGATCACGTAATCGCGCTTGCCCTTGAGCTTCGACCGATCGGGCACGGCGAGGATCTCTTTGGCCTGCTCCCGGGTGAGCCAGTTCCCTTGGCGCGTTCCCGCTTGCTTGATATTCGGGATGTCGGTGAGCTTTGCCGCGTCTTCCGCTGAGAGAAGGTGTGCCCGCCGCGCCTCGGCTACCAGGCTGCGCATGGCGGAGAGCCTGATGTTGACCGTTGAAGGGGACTGCTTCTCCATCGACGCGCGCCAGGCGAGCAGCAGCTCACGGGACAACGGTCTGCCTCGGGAGAAGGCGAAGAGATGGTCCAGCGCCTTCGAGTAATTGCGCTTCGAGTTGGCCGCGCTCATCGAGTCGACCACCATCTTCTTCAGAAGGACAAGACGAGGGTCAACGGGGATTGGGGATTCCGCCTCAGACGCCGTTACGACCAGAGCGGTCTCGGTCACTTCCCTTCTCCGGTCTCCGCCATTTCGTCGCTTCGCGCAGCATCGAGCTCCTTACGAAGCTTTTCGACGACGCCCTTGAAGTCCTCGATCGATGGAATCTCCTCCTCAAGCGCCTTGGGAAGCTCCCGAGTCACGGTGTAGGTCGAGACGCCGATCGGCTTCTGAACATCCTTAAACGACAGCTCAACGATCGCCTCGCTCCTCGTCTCGCAGAGCAGCAGGCCGATCGTCGGATCGTCCCGGTCTGTCTTCATGATTCCGTCGACGGCTGACAGATAGAAGTTAAGCTTTCCCGCATACTCGGGCTTGAACTCGCCCGTCTTCAACTCGATCACGAAGTAGCAGTGCAGCCGCACGTGGTAGAAGAGCAGGTCGACGTAAAAGGTCTGGTCTCCGACTGGAAGCGCCACCTGGCTCCCGATAAAGGCGAAGCCGCGGCCGAGCTCCAGCAACAGATCCCTGAGATGGATGAGCAGACCTCGTTCGAGGGCACGCTCCCGCACCGGATCGGTGAGCGTCAGGAAGTCGAAGTTGTAAGGATCGTGGAGGACCTGCTCCGCCATATCCGAACCGGGTGGCGGAAGAACAGCCTGGAAGTTCGTCAGCGATTTTCCTTGACGCTCCCGCCGCGCGCCGCTGATCATGTGCGCGAGAACGTTGCGGCTCCAGCCGTGTTCGAGCGCGGCCTGAAGGTACCACTCGCGAGCATCCGGCTCTTTTACCCGGTCGAGGAGCAGCCGCAAGTGACCCCACGGCAAAAGTGCCACACGCTGTGGCACTATTGAGGGGTCGGGCCAGACCTCCGCCAGAGTTCGCATGTACTTGAGGTTGCGCGGGCTGAATCCTTCGACGCCCGGGAACCTTGCCTGGAGATCCCGCCCCAGCCGGTCGATGACCTTCGCGCCCCAGCCCTCGGTCTCTTGCCGGAGTAGGATCTCGCGGCCGATCGACCAATAGAGCAGGACCAGCTCACGGGAGACGGCCAGCGCGGCACGAACCTGCGAGGTCGCGATGCGGCTGCTGATCTCGTCGAGCAGTTGCGCGTAGCCCGTTGGCAGGGTCTGAGGCTGAATCATGGTGGAATCAGCGTACCACGGCATCACCCTCTACAATTGACATTGTCGTGGGTAATATCAATCCCCTAAACTCAACCATTCGTGCGCGATCGCGCAGCTATTCCCTTCCCTCACAAATCAGCCTAAGCTGAAGCCAGGACTGCAAAGGAGGCCCGTGGCCCGCCCCATCTCCTGGCTCCCAAGGCTCCACGAGATCGCCCGCTCGGTCGCGAACTCCGTCCGATCGCACTACGACCGGCGCGACCTCGAACAGCTCTTCGAGCTCCAGCCCCGCGCCGCCCAGAAGCTGCTGGAGTTGCTGCCCACCGTGCCGGTGGGCACCTCGCGGCTGGTGGACCGGGAGGTTTTGGCCGGCTTTCTGGAACGGGTGCGAGAGGCCGAAGACGTTTCCGGGCTGCTCGAACAGATCCGTCAGGAGAAGTCGAAGAGTTCCCGCCGCAAGGTGCGGAGCCTGGTACGCCGGGACTTCGATTCCATCGACCTCGATTCCCTGCCCGAATCCCTCGCCCTCAGCCGGGGACGCATCGAGATCAGCTTCCGCACCGTCGAGCAGCTCGCCCAGGACCTCTTCAAGATCGCTCAGGTCTTGACCGAGGACGTGGAAGAGTTCGCCAGACGGTTCGAGCCGGAGCCGCCCCTGTCGGAGAGCGGCGACGCCAGGGAGGTTCAGGAGCTCTTTGCCGAACTTGAACGGATGGAGGCCGAATATGAGCTCACGAGACAGAGGGAGGCTGAGGCTCCCGCTTCAGCGGAAACAACGTCACCTTCGCCGGTACCGCAAGCGGCGCAAAGTTGAGGACTGTCTGCTCGTGTCCATGAGGATGTTGCTCCCGCCAAAGTGCGAGCAGCAGGGGCGGCATATGGCTCAAGACGGCTTTGGTGCGATGGACCTTGGCGTGACACGCCGGACAAAGCGAGATCATGAGGTGCAGCAACGATTTGCCGGGCACCCGGTGATGCACCGTGATCGAGCGCTTATCCCTTCCCGAGGCGCCGCAGACCCGGCAGGCATGGCCGTCTCGCTCCAACACCGCCTCCCGCAGACCACCGAAGTAGGCCTCATCCTGCCGCTTGAGCGCGTAGCAGGTCGCGCAATGACCGTTGGCCACGATCTTCGACCGGCCGCACCGGCAGTACAACGCACCCTGCCGCGCCCGCTTCAATTCGCTCTCCGGATGGTCTGCGACATGAACCGCAGCCGCTCCAGAATGACGGAGACGCGCCGTTGGCTGATGGCGTCGCCAGGAAGGTAGGCGGGCAGTGCATCCAGAAAACGAGGTTCGGCCAGCAGTTCACCCGCTGCCTCGGCCAGGTACTCCTTTAGATCGGCTGGAGCCTCTTGCATCTCATCGAGCAGCGTTTCGCGCCCTTCGATCACCGAGACGAAGTCCTCAAGATCATGGCTCATCAGGTAATCCCGCGCGCCCCGGCTCCGAAACGCCTCCATCTTGGTGCCGAGGAAGAACGGCGCCGCGATCACGCGGATTGAGGCGCCACTCGTCAGGGTGATGGATTGAGCACTTTCCATCGCTCCCCGGTACCATCGGTTGCCGAACCCGAGAGCCGCAGCCGAGACCGGCATCACATCGAGGGTGAGGTCGCCTTGAATCCAGCGACACAATGGAGCGTTCGGGCGGCTGTCCTCGCTGAAATCGAGCGCCCTCAGCCGTTCCGAAAACGCGACATAATCCGCGTACGTGACGATCTCAGCGATGACATCGACATCCACGGTCGGTCGTATCGGAGCCGCCGCCCGATCGGTCACGAGCAGTTCGAGGACAGCTCCGCCAACGAACACCACTTCCGCAGTCAAGCCGTGTAATCCGTTCGCCGCCATCTCAAGAAGCTCCATGTTGCTAGGCATATGCCAGCCTTGCTTCGACTTCCTTCATCGCCAGGACACGTTCGCGCGTGCGGCCGTCGCGGAGTGCGTCCACCAGCGATAGCAACTCGTAGAGAGCGGGATCGTCCAGCGCGGCGTCCGGGGCGTGACGATAAAGCGGGGTGAGCGAATATCCTCGTGTCGTGCCGGCAACATGCGGCCATACGGGAGGCGGATCGTCTGCTTGCCTCAGGGCGCTCTTGAGCGGAGCGGCGGCGTGTGCGGTGGGAACGCCCCGCGTCAACTCTCCCCGCTCGGCCGGAAACGCATACCGCAAGCCATGTTCGAGAAATTCGAGCAATGCCGAACGATTGAGCGTCTTCGGCGAATCGGGTGACGTGAACCCGGACTGTCGCGTCCGCTTCAAGGAAGCATGGACCTCCGACGCGGAGAGATGCAGGTCCTTTCCAAGGCTCTGAAACGACTTCTCGGACGCGCCCGCGAGCGAGAGTTTGAGCATAACCGCAATATCGACGGGGCGAAGCATACGAGAAGCATAACGCTTTATTCGTGATTCTAGAATAACGAATAACTAAGTGCGATCAGGGCAAGGTACGAGCCGGAACGAACCCGATTCCGTTGTTCAGCGCGCCCAGTCAAGAGCGGCGGCTCGCCGATCAATCGCGGACAAATAAACTGTCAACCTCTTCATTCGTGAAGAGGCCGCGCAGCCTGGCCCCGGCTTCGATGAGGCGCCGCCCTGTGGCTTCCTGCAGTTCGTCCGGCGGGGATATACGCAGCGAGTCGAGTGCCCTCGTGAGGAGTTCGTCCACGTCGCGAAACGCGCCGCTCGCCATCTGCTCCTGGATCAGCGCTTCCAGCGCCGGCTCATGGATTTCGATCGTCATAGGGTTCCCTCCCAAGCCGAGTATGAGAATCCGGCCGCTCCGTGTCAATGGCAGATCGGTCCACCGTGGTGCCCGTTCTGCGGCCGTCCATCCACTTCGCAACCAGTAAAAAGCTATACCGGACGACACATGGCCCGATCCCAACGATGATCTCCACGCAAGCTCTTTCTGAAACCATTCTGTTCCTCCGAGGTGCAATATGTAATGCGCGGTCATCTTGGACCAGAATGCAAAAATTGCGCAAATCCAAAGGAAAATGCCTAAGTCCGCCTCAAACGCAGTAGTTTTCCACAGGTAGGGCGACGCCTCCCTAGCTCCAGCCGGCGATGAAGCCGCCGTCTTCCGGCACCCTCCTGAGCGGGGACACCCCGCAACGCCCCGAAAGCAATCTCTTTCGCGCTGACGCGCGCAAACCAAGGAAACCAAGCCTTCCTGAGGAGCTCCGCTCCTGGCGCGCGCAAGGAGTCTCCCCAGTCTTCCGCGCTGCGCTTGTGCAGACCGCCTCCGGCGCCCTCCATTGCATTCCGGGTGGGAGATACCCCTCTCCTTGCACTTGCCGCCCTCGCTGGCGTGGGCCAGGGCCAAGGCGTGTTTGTGAGCAAACACAGCAAGGCCATTCAAAAACGGAGGAACCACCCCATGCGTACCATCGCCACCACCACTGAAACCAGCAACATCGCTTCTCTTCCCTCTCCCACCCAGCCCCAGACTTCCAAAGAAGTCATCGCCGCCAACGTCAAACGCCTCATCGAGCAGCTGGAGGCCGGACATTCCGAAGGGTTGACCGCCTACCTCACCGCAATGGGCCGATTCCACAACTACTCGTTCGGCAACATCCTTGAGATCGCGCGGCAGCGCCCGGATGCAACCCGCGTTGCTGGGCTGTATGCGTGGAACCAGCTGGGCCGCAAGGTGAAGAAGGGGCAGAAGGGCATCCGCATCCTTGCCCCGATGATCGGCACCAGGCGCAAGAAGGACAGCGAAGCCGAGAAGGACATCACCAAGCAGAATCAGCCGGTATTGGTAGGATTCCGCGCCGTGTATGTGTTTGACGTGAGCCAGACCGAGGGCGCGGAACTTCCCGACCTGAAAGAACGGGTCAGGGGCGACGTGGGCGAGTACCGCGAACGGCTCATCGACTTCACCATTGCTCAGGCTATCGAGCTTGAGTTCAAAGAGTCCATCGCGCCCGCGTTGGGCATGAGCTACGGCGGCAAGATCGCCATCTTCCCCGGACAGGCACCAGCCGAAGAGTTCAGCACCTTGGTTCACGAGCTCGCGCACGAGATGTTGCATAAGGCCGAACGTCGCACCGCCACCACCAAGACGGTGCGGGAGACGGAGGCCGAGGCTATTGCCTTTGTGGTCTCGCAGACCATTGGCCTCGACGCCGGACGCGCCTCCGCCGACTACATCCACCTCTACCACGGCAACGCCGCTCTTCTCACCGAGAGCTTGGAAGTGATTCAGCGCACCGCAGCCCTGATTCTGACCGCCATCGAGAACCCGGCAGCAGAGGCCGAGCAGACCGAAGAACCCGAACCCGCGCTGGCGAAAGCCAGCTAACCAGTTCCCTTCCCCATCGGGACGGACGGCACGGGCGCGTCCGTTCCGGCCACCCCTCACGCCTCGCAAACCCCCGCTCAAGGAGAGCATCATGCAAAACAGCAGTGAATTCCAATACCTCGCCATCGACACCATCCACGAATCGACCACCAATCCCCGCCGGACGTTCGACGAAAACAAGCTGCAGGAGCTTGCCGAGAGCATCCGCACCAACGGCGTCATTCAGCCCATTACCGTGCGCCCCAACGCCGAAGGCTTCGAGATCGTTGCGGGAGCGAGACGATTCCGCGCCGCCCAGATCGCCGAAGTCTTTTCCCTGCCAGCCCGTATCGTCGACATCGACGACGCACAGGCCTTGGTGTGGACTTTGCTTGAGAACGCTCAGCGGGTCGATGTCCACCCTTACGAGGAGGCGCAGGGATTCGAGGGTTTGCTCGACATGCCCGGCTACGACGTTGCCGCTTTGGTCGAGAAGACGGGCAAGAGTGCAAGTCATATCTATGCGCGGCTTTTCCTGCTACAGCTTATCCCTCAAGTCGCGGACGCATTTCTTTCGGACCGCATCGCCACCAGCCACGCCAACCTTATCGCCCGTCTGCCGCAGGATGTTCAAGCCCAAGCCTATGAGCAATGCTGGCGCAAGGACTGGCAGGACAAGGAACCCCATCTGCTACCCGCCAAGCACGTTGCCGCGTGGATTCAGGCCAACCTCTATCTGGCCCTCGTGGATGCACCGTTCGACCGCGAAGACCCCACTATAAACACCGCCGCCGGAGCTTGCGTCACTTGCCCCCGCCGCAGCGGCTACAACACCGCACTCTTCGCCGACGTTGTGGCCGACCACTGCCTTGACGGAAAGTGCTGGAATATCAAGCTGAACCGATGGATCGACCGCGAGATCGCGGCGCGTCCCGAGTTGGTGCAAATCGAGAATGCGTGGCGCAGCGCGAAGGAGCAG
>Ga0116230_10003540_pt1 | contig 15269 bp, 15 predicted proteins | sample S1TSphfallax_3_FD_88678 | JGI IMG/M metagenome (GOLD analysis project Ga0116230, IMG submission 88678) | Host-associated microbial communities from peat moss isolated from Minnesota, USA - S1T2_Fd - Sphagnum fallax MG | ecosystem: Host-associated > Plants > Peat moss > Unclassified | place... | reverse complement strand
TAATTTTTTTAATTTATCAAGGCAATAATTTTTAATTTCAAATTAAACATGGAACAATCTTCTTTAAAAAAATATACATGTGATATATTTATGAATGAAATAAGCATGGAAGATTAACCTTCGCAAGAACCTCAAGAAAATAAAGTGTTCAAATATAAGGAAGTAAGAATCTAGAAAATAATGAAAGAATTTTTTTTTAAATTACATGGCAAAAGATTATTCTAAAAACCCAACAGCAAAATGTTTTGTGTTGACCATTTTATTGTGTTAATGATAACAAAGAAGTTAACTTAACAACTCCTCAAGTCATGTGTTGTATTCTTCGTCACAATAATCTAATTTTAAATTTAAATCCAAAAACTCAAACTAGGAGAAGGAATCATATATAAGAGAACTAATGATTTAACCACATTGAGTAAACATGTAAATTCATATAATTTTAATTTTAAAAAAAATTGAAGAAATAAATGGTCCTTTGAAGGAAGAAGAAAAGCAACCTTCCATAAAGAAACCAAATATGTCTTCTAATTCCATATCCAACTTTTTTGTTACAAAAGATTTTTTTTTTTTTAAATGATTTACAACAAAAGAAATTTCTAAAAAAATTGAATCTATCAATTGTCAAAAACCATCTTCTTTTATAGTTTGTGGAAATTAGTTGGTTGAAAATATTCAATATTTATTTGTGTCCAAGAATTTTATATCCATCCCAAAAATAATTTTCTCATGAATTACTACTTGGATTAATGGAAAAATTTAAATAACTCTATGTTTTACCAACTTCAACATAATGTCATTCTATAATTGCAAGCTTGGATTTGTGCATGTCAAAGGGTGGACATGATATTTTTACATTGGTGATTAATTTTTTCAAGAATTGATTGACAACCAAAACACATTACACTTAGTGATAATAGTGGACAAGCCTTGGCCAAAAACTTGACATAATTGTTGGATAGTTATGCATTAAAAAGAAATTTTATTACTTACATCAAGGATGAGGGATCTAATCTGAAAACTATGACTACAACCTTAAAATCAATTATAAGTTGAAATGTGTTGGATTTGGAAAAACATTCTTATGGGGGTGCAAACGGGATAACACAAACCACACCTACCTACCTTTTCACTATTTTTGGGAAAATATTCCTAGAATATTATTGCAATATTCTTGAAAAAATCTTCAAGATTTGTGGAAATGCATAACTTGTCAAAAAAATCAAGAAAGGGTGGCAAGAATGGGATAAAACATGTGTCAATTCAAATCTTCCCCCAAGGAAATTGAATATTTCGATGAACACAAGGTAACTTTTTTCTTTTTAAAATGTTTTTTATTTACATTTTTTATTCAATTCATGTTCTGCATATCATAGCCTAGGGTCAACTTCCACATTGACATAATGATTTTTTTTTTTCAAAAAATGAATTCATTTTTATATTTTGAAATTATATTTTTTCCATCACCTATTATAATATTGTGATATGAATAGTGAAAATATTTAGAATGTAGCCTATGATAATTAGGATGATGTTCAATATGTCAACTTCATTTCACTATTTTGAAGATTATTTAATGACGAAACTAACCTTAAGGTGAAGTAATTTATTTTTTTTTTCTTTTTGCAAATTTGCTAGCAAAATTATCCTTTTTCAAGAAGCTTTGTAATACAAAGAAGCAATTATACTATATTACAATAGGCAAAATTCTGTGAAAATGAGTGTAAGAGTACCACTTGCTTTGACATGGCACATTTATCATATTGTTGTTGATTTTCTTGCCCTTGTTGTGTCTACTTTTATTTTGAACCAATCTAAAGGTCATTGGTTGTTAAGTGATGCACTAAGTTTTGTCATATCCATGGGCTTAAAATTCAGCGATGAAATTGTTTCTACAACCTTTAACAACTTAATGAAAGAAGATGGAAACGTTGTTTATGAGTTATCATGTTTGGCCTCCAATATATATATATAATTATTGGGGTTTTGGATTCTTTTCTTTCCTTCTTATAAAAATATGAAGGAAAAAAAGCCCATAATATGTTTCTTTAATGTTAAACCCTAGGTTTATAACTTTTCATCTTGTGTCCTCACTTATTGGTCATGAACAAGGTAAGACAATTGTTGAATAATATGATAGAAAATCTTTGTTTCTTAAGTGTCATTATCATTTGCATCCTTTGGCTAAATCTAAAAGGGGTGTTGTTGATCAAAGGGTTGAAGACAACAAATTGGATATTTTTGAAATGACATTTAGCACAAGTGAACCAAGAATGGATTTGATCAATAAGGAGCTTCTAGTTTTCAAGCATTATCAAGTGGATGTTAAAAACATCAAGTGTCCATTGCAGTGGTGGAAAAAACATGAAAATATGTTTCCTACAGTTGGTTTATGTGCTAGACAAATTTTAAGGATAGTTGGATTCCAAATTGAGACAAAAATAATCTTTTTTTAAACTAGAATCCTTACTAGTCTTAGGAAATGTTTATAATCCAAAAATTTGGAAAAATTGATCTTTGTCAACAAAATTGGCCCAATGATCCTAAGCTAGGTTGTAAATCCTCTTTTAGCTTGGTAGATTTTGTTGAGACTAATGCAAATTTAGAAGAAAAGTTAAAGGAATTAGAGGAGTTTGAAGGAGCTTTTGAAAGGGATGAAGTTATGGAGTTGTAAATTTTGAATTAAAACTTTTTAACGAGTTTCCATCTACTTTCAGTAATTTTTAAGTTTAAAATTTTATTTTAATTAATTAAACGAATTGACTAAAAATCAACTAATTTTAATTTTAGTATTATCTTTTGGAAAATGTAATAATTGGGTTGTGAAAAGTGAATTTGAAAACCGATTGTTATTATACATGCAAAGACCACCTTATTTGAGAATTGGATGAATTTGGAAAAAATTTAAATCTTCATAACTTGATCAATTCTCACCAACCCAAATATATATATATTAAAAATCAATTAGGTTCTCATAACATGATGTAAAAACCAAAATTGATTGATTCTCACAAAAAAATGAGAGCCGCCCAACACTAGTTATTGCAATCACTTAGTCCTCTTCTCTCTAGAAAGTTGACCCCAGGGGACTTGTTTAGGGTCATCACTTAATCCCTTTTCCTTGATGAATTTGGTTGGGACCCCCACATAACCTCCTTTTGTTCAAGGTAACTCCCCTCCTCCCTAAGGAAGTTGCTCCCTAGGGAACTTGGTTGGGCCACCACATAATCCCTTTTTCCTTAGGGTAAATCCCCTTCTCCCTAATGAAGTTGCTCCTTAAGAAACTTGATTGGGCCCATCACTTAATCCTTTTCTCCTTAAATGACAAGCTAAACTATATGAACTATCATATGGAATGTTTTAATTGTATCTATTTGATAACCAAATTTCCAATCCACACCTTCAAGCTGAAAATCAAATTGTGTTAATTCTTTGAGGCTAGTGAAGGTCTAAAGGTTATGTTGTTCTTGAGGCATGAGATGAACAATTTGGGCATGGGAACCACTCTCATCCCCATGCTGTACTCTTTCCCTCCAAAGTCAAGGTAGATTGTACATGCTGAAAAGAGCTCCTTGTAAAGTCAAATTGGGAACACTTAGTCCATCAGACCACCTCATAATCAATCATCTCATTCTCGAGTTCTAGCACTCAGTCCTTAGTCTAAAACCGAAAGGCCCAACTTCAAGCTTTCAACCAACAAGAAAACAGAATAATGGACTTTGCTCCATACAAGGTGGACCATCTCTTAGGCCCCAGTGAAAGCCAACAGGAACGGTAAATTTAAAGGTGGACCAGCTCTTGGGCCCCTAGTGTTAAAATGTGCGTTACTACCATTTGTCTCACAACCAAAGCATATGAGCATTGCACCCAGACACCACCTGGCCTTTTAAGATTCCTTCTAGGCATGATCTACAGTTTCTAGTACTACTCACCTTTCAAGGAAACTTTACAACTCAAAAGCAAGGATGAATGTGAATAACCATCTTTTGTCATGGGCATGGATATGTCAATTTCAGGGATCCAGGACATAATTCGGGGATTCTTGAGCACAAACTCTCATTGACGCCAAACAAGTACCACCTATTGAACATGAGGTCAAACTCCATTTTGAAAACATCAAATGTGGAATATCATGAAACTGACCTAGCAATGTAAATCTCTCTTCTGTCTTCAAGCAAGTTTGCTAACATGCTATGAGTTAATACCTCTTCTCACCTTAACCGCGTATCCAGAGTGTTCCATGGACAAAGCATTTCTTGTCCATGTTAAATCCTTGATTACTTTAGCATGACTATGACAACATTGAATCTACACAACTCAGAACTAAAGCCTTACTAAGGTTTACTAATCAAATCCACATTACTGCAAAAATCAAGAACACAATTACTGCAGCACTTTTCATCCAAAAACAAGCCCTCAAACAAAGTGTTATTCATCTAATGATAAATCTGCAGAGGCAAAGTACAGTGACTAATGAGATGTGCGTTTAAGATGTGAAAATAGCCCTCCCAACTTTTTATCCTTCCTCTTTTGATCACCTTCTCCAGCAGGAAGCTGTAAGCATAGAAACATTCCATCACTAAGGTCAGAATATTGGTGGGTTTAATGGTTTAGAACATGACATGTCACCTTCAGGGGAACTCACTTCCTGTGTAGTTTGGGTGACCATTACCAACCAGCCTGACCATATTTTCAGCATTAAACTTTGCAACCTAAACCAATGAGTGCCTTTACCCATCAACATTTTGTCCTAGTATATACAATGCTTCAAATCAACTCCACAACTTGGATGAACTGAAAACTTGACATACTAATTAACTCACAAATGGTTCCAGCCCAGAGAATTTTCACTCATGATCTGGATTATAAAATCACCATCTGTTACTCATCATGTCTTCTGTTTACATCACATTGAGGTGAAACCCAACGCTAAGTTTAAAAGTACCTCTTTCACAATTTCCTGGAGAGTTGTAGTGATGACTGAAAAATCCGGTCGCTCCACTGGGTCTGTTGCCCAGCAATGTTCTAGTAGCTCCGCTAGCTTTGGAGGAGTAGTAGAGGGTATGGTTGGGCGCAAACCCTAAGACAACCAATAACAGACCACAAAATTCTCAATGTCCAATGCTGGATGCTTGATGAAACAGCTTCAGAGTGCCAAAAGCCATTCAGCACTGCTGGAGATGTCAGCAACAGAATCTAAATCCAAAAGCTACAGAGCAGGGTTCTGTCGTGCTAATCAAGATGAAAGATTCTCACACAAACACTTAATAACTACAGAGGAGACATAAAATATCACAAGATGCTCTTCATGCACACTGGAAGCCAATAATGCAGAACATTGCCATGGGTTGGCTGTTTCCTCCACCAAATGTGGGATTCTGCTATACAGCAATGAAGATGGAGTTGTACCTTTTGTACCACACCCACTGCTGCTTGAAGAGGAGTCAAACTGTCATATGGTATCTGAAAATGCCCATCACAAACAAAATGTAACTGCTCACATTAATCAGTAGGCTCATGTGCAAAACAATGGATGGAAGAGGTCATAACACATAGGACACCCAAAGACAAGTACCCGTTATTTAGCTGCATACTAATTTCTTCTCTTTGAAGGCAATATCACTGATAGATAAGGTTGTGCCCTTTGCAAAGAAAATGATTTGATTTGTGGAAAGATGGGTTACCTTGCCTGTCAAAAGTTCCCACAAAACAATTCCAAAGCTGAAAATGTCTGCCTTTCGGTCATATGGCTTGTGCTCAATAACCTGGAACACAATAGAGTGTACATATATGTAATAAGTATCAAAGAACCCACCCCTCACATAAATTTGAGCTAAACTGAACAAGAAAATGTGACATGACTTCATAATATGCAACAGTGATTTTAGACCAATGTCTAAATGGATTCTAAACACCAACAGGAAGAACCACAACTTTGTAGCTGACTCAAAAATAATTGGGCATAACCCCTAGAAGATAGGATGTCACAACCTAGGGAATACAAAATTTGGATGATTAGTCCCTCAAAGGTTAGCAAAAGAAAAGTAATGACCTTGAACAGAAGTATGCATCCTAAGTAAAATTACACACAGAAAAATAAACGAGGCTTTACCTCAGGAGCCATCCAGCGATATGTGCCAGTCTCTGCTGTCATTACTCCAGACTGTGCTTGCACTCTTGCTACACCAAAATCTGCCACCTTCACTACCTGCAACCAGTGATCCAATTTGCCCTCAATTTCTGGCAACAACTGATTGCAGAAGTATTACACAAGATAGTCACTCCTCAAAGTTATGAAACAATTATCAGTCACCTCATTTTCATCCATTAGAAGGTTTGCAGCCTTTAAGTCTCGGTGAATGATGTTGCTCTGGTGAAGGTAGTCCATGCCCTTTGAAACATCAATTGCCACTCGAAGTAGCATTGGCAGTTTCAGTACAGCCTTTTGCTTGTGGATATAGTCATACACACTCCCACATGACATGAACTCTGCACCAAGCTTCTCTTCCAAATCAGGAAAAGACATTGAATTGCACCCTCCTTTTCTTATCCTCTAGCCCAATATACACAAGCCATGAAGGGAAATGTTAACATTCACCTTGTCATACTCACAAGCAATCCAATTTTTCCAAGACAAAAAGTATGACAGTGCAATGCAAGATGATAAGGACTTTTGGTGAGATGAAAATGTACCTACCTGTAACAATGCATAAATTGGGAGGCTTGGTGCAAGCACCAATGAATTGCACAACATTTTTATGTCGAACCTTCCTGCAAACCATCAGGCTCTTGTAAGTGACCTGGAAAATGGGAACTTTCTTTCCACAGACACCCATGTCCAGAAAACATGACAGTTTCCAAAACATGATATGTCCAGAAACTACAGTTTCTGACAGAGACATCATGGCAAAGATTGTTGTATGTGGAAAAGATAAAGAGACAACAAAGAAAAGAAAGAAGGTACTTCCCAAAGACGTGAAAACATATGTGAAAATTTAGAATTTTCCATTCATGTTTAAGTTGCAGAAGGACCACCTCATAATTGAAACTTCTTGTTGAAATTCTCGCTGCAAGTTCTCATTCAAACGCTCAGGCTTTAGAATTTTGATAGCAACATCCTGTCCACAATATGTTCCTCGATACCTGCAAGCACAGAAGGTCAGATCCACCATCAAGGCAGATGACATCTAGTTGGAAATATGAACTAAAGGTGATAAACATCAACGAACTTCAGAGTTACGCAAAGTACGCATTTGAGAAGAAAGCACCACTCTGGTTCAACTAGTCCCCCTGTATGGCAAGGCTACCAAAGAAATTTTACTTCTTGCAATGGTTGATATAGTTCTGAGCAGTTGGAAATCAAAGCCAATTCCTACTTGATAGAAGACAGATGAAAACTCTTTCAGCATATCTTTTCTGCTCCATCTTCCTGCTAAGACTGTTAGATTGCACTCTGCATCTGCCCAATGTCTAGTCAAAGACAACAGAGGAAAAAACAAGTAAACTGCTTCATAGAAACTTGGCCAGACAAGTCCCTATATAGAAGAAGAGCCTCCATCAGACAAGTACAAAAGAACTACAGACCTACAGCTAGGACCAAAGAGTCATTAGCCTTGACCAGTTTTCCATGTGGCGTTTGACCACAGCTATCTTGCTGCTGAGTGAACTTAACTGTTAACATCTGCTCACAAGGTGGCATACAATATTTCAGACAAAACCTGATCAAGCTGTATGTACATGACCTATCTTCCAGCCAACTGCTGTCTGTCATTGTTGCTCTTCTTATGGTCAAAATGTTTCCTGAAATTTAGGAACTTACAAGTCTCCAAATGAGCCAGTTGCCAGTTTTGAAGTATATTTAAGTTGACTGCTGTCAATCTCCCAGTCATCGGTGCTGCTTGGCAGAAGTGTTGAACGCCCGCTCTCTGGCTGATGTAGGGCAGCCTCACCTGGTGGAGAATTGGATGCTGGAGACGTTTTTTCCCATGATTTTTTCTACAAATTGTCAGCATGTTGCCTGCATTAATTTAATCTCAACATTCACATGAAAGAGAAAAGAAATGTTACACCATTTTTCACTCCATAAAGGAGTGTGCAGTAACTACCAGGGAGAGCAAGAAAAGCTTAGGATCGTAAATGCTGGCAACACTGAATCAAGAAACCAAGAAAGAAGCCACTTCTTGCACATGTATCCACATGAAGCAAAAGAACAGAAGTTGTTTCCCATGCAAGAATGTACCTCAGTGCCTGCAAGTGCAATATGCAGAGCTTCCAATAGATCTTCTGTGTCCTGTAAGCAGACAAGGTAACAGAAAGTCACCAATGTTGTAATATATTTGAAACATTTGTAGGCATGCTGAACAATACTTGAAGACTTGGCACACTATATCTGATCCAGACCCAAAAGCAATTTTGGTGTGATAAATACCATCATACAGAGACTTTACAAACCAAACATTTACTTCAAACTTCAGTATCAGCAATTTCGAACTGGTGAGAGAGTGAAAATTTTAGCCTCCTCTTCCGGTCCCACTCACCTCTCCCTCCTTGCTTCAAAAGATGCTAATCACTTTTAACTCCCAGAAGAGACTGTAAGACTTTGCTTCCAGTATCCTTCTGCCCATCTTGAATAGAGCAAGATTGCATTTGGAAAAGAGCAGTGGGCCAGGGGACAACACAGCATGGTGGAAACCAACCTTAATGGTGAGCTTACTCCAATGGATTAGCTTCCACCTTAATACAAACAGACAGTTCCATAGTTCCTCTGTTCTTCTAGAGACCCATCCAGATAACTGTTTTGTGTATTAGGTATGACAATTGAAGCTCAATGGTGGCCAAGCTGGGAGCACCCCAGACACTACAAGCCCCTGTCATTTTACGCAGGGAGCAGTCACACTGTACATTTTGACTTGCTTCTACATTCTGCCATAAGTTGAAATTGTACATGTGTTGAAGATAGATAAAACCTTCAGATCCAAGTCTTAATCTGTGTCACCCATTCTGGAGAGAAGTTGAAGGAAGGATTGTGACATGAGATTCAGTCACATACTCCTAGTGCTTCCTTCAAGGCAATTTGCAACTCCTGCTACCAGTTGCCTTCACCCAAAGTGAATGGGTATTCTTAAGGTTCCTCCAGCTAACAGGACAAAAGAGAGATAATTGCACTCACTATTCTGATGCCAAGTCCAAATGCAGACATAAGGGGAAGGCCATAGTAAGGACAAGACTGAGGCTCAGAATAGTGAACATGCATTCTTAACAGCAAAGAAATCAAGGCAGGATAGAGAAGGAATACCTCTGTGGGCCAGCCATCAACCACAAAGACATCCAGGGAGTACCCATCAACTGTTGAAAACACATGTGCTTCCCGAATGTTTAGTCCTACATCTGCAAGCAATGCAGACAGCTGCAATCCACGATACTATCAAGATTAAAACCAGATGTAGCCAGTCATATCACTAAAAGAAAAAAATGCATATCTCTACCATAACTTGGCAAACATAAGGGACTCAGGAATTGTCCCTCTTACATTCACCAAGTGTGTAGCTATGGACAGGTCACCAACAATTGGTGCAATAAGCAAACATGAAGTCCCACATGTCCTTGGTTAGCAATGGTTTCCTGGTCCTATTCATTTTACAACCAAGACACTGTGTTGTAGACAATATTACAACTGTACAGATACAATGATGGACGTATTTGGATCTTCAGACAGACAGAAGTTGGCTACACAATGTGCACGTTGCATACCTGGCTCAGAAGCTTGGGCTTGTCAATTGTTGCGACTGTGACTTCATGAATTGGCAAATGCGGATACGATTGGCTGCATTCTACAAGTTTGGTAGGACCCCATCAGTGAATGCTCTCAAAATTCCACATACCAAAATGTAGGCCAAGTGTGGTGCAGCACTTAAACTAACACCCCAAACATACCCTAAAAGTTTCCCTCATGTTGACTCCTTCATCCTTTTTCACACAGTAGGGAACAGTTTAAAGTGAAGAAGTGATGGAGAACCTTGGAGAGTGATTGCTGCTGTCTTGGTCCCCAACAACTGGTGTAGCTTTGTTGGAGTCCATAGCTAAAGCTTCCAAATTTGCTGTAGATCCAAATGATGGAGGTGCAGGCAAACTGGGAACAGATCACAGATGCTTGGATCAGTAAAATTTCTGACACTGTCCCTAACAGCAATATCCACCTGGTCACCTGTTCTAGTTCCATTCCCTTCAGAGTGATGATAATGCTTGAATTGCACTCAAATATTATACAAAAATCTAAGATTACAGTGCTAGCTGATGTGAGGAGGAGGTACTTGAGTTTAAAAGACAGTTGACTGGAGACTTCCTCATGTTGCGAATGAGGACTGGAATCTGGTGATTCAAGAGCCTCAACAGGAAGTACCTGTCACCAGCAGAAGAATATATATTCCAAAGGTTATACTATTCATTAGCCCTGTAGGCATTGACCAGAATGAAGATTCCAGACTACATCAAAGGAAGCCAAGAAGAAGAAGAAGAAGAAAGGAAAAAAGGGACATACATGAACTGCGCGCACATGGAAAGTTGGCCGATTTTCTGGATCCTTTGCATTTTGGAGCAAGGTTTTGTGTGTTAACACATCTTCTGCTCTTTCAGCATTCACATCCAATGCATATCTGCAGGCATACCGCAACAAGCACCAAAGAGAACCCTGAAACAACAGATGCTTGTTTTATTCATGTCATGAAACCTTCCAGAGAAAAAGAAGCGAAAAAAACAAAACGAAAAAACACGCCGTCACAAACAACAAAAAAGAAAAGAGAAACCAGACCTGGTCGGAAGCTGACTGAAATGCGCAAGAAGCTCGTCCGCAAAGCCGGGTTCATCTACCACGGGATTACCCCGATTCCTCAAAACCGTCACAACTTCCATACACACTTCCTGCTTCTTCTGGTACCTCTGCTGCGTAGGAGACGCATCACTCGCCCTTTCACTCCTCGTCACCTTCACCTTCATCACATCCATATCTCCAAATCCCGTTTGCCTCTCCCCCTAGTACTAGATACTGTCTCACACAGACAGACAGACAGACAGACAGAGAAACAAACACCTCCTTAGGCTCTCCCCCTCTCCCTATCTTTCCCCTCCCAAATCCGCGTCCAACAGACGACAATCAAACCAAAATCACAAAAAAAATTAAATTAAATCGTCTACATCCAGCCGGGATCACCATGCAAGAAATGCACGAGAGCCAGTTGCAAGAGCGACACAGAAGAGGAGCATGGAAACTCCATACCCTAAGGACCTGCCCGGCGTACGCGTTTGCGAGCACTAGCCACGTCGCGAAGGAAGAAGAATACCACAACCGCACCCTCTTCTACGAAAGAAAATGAATCGAATTTTTTTGCGAAGAAGAAGTTCATGACACAATTTGCCACATAACAAACAAGCAAGAAGGAGTGAAATTTCTTTTGTGTTTTTTTTTTTTCAAAAAATCTATGAAATACAACGACGACAACCAAGAAGGAGGAGGACTAGAGTGGGGCGCAGTAATAAGAAAGCGGAGAGGAGCGAACCGTTTGTTTTGTTTTGGTTTCTTTCTTGTGTTTGTGAAGAATTTGCTGTTGTCGTCGTCGTCGTCGGCGGTGTTTTGGGTGTTTTTTTAATTTTCCACCTAATTTATTTGTTTATTTTGCTGTTTTGGGGGGACATTACGCGGCGGCCAGCAATCGCTCAGTTCCCAAAAAATTTAATTCAGATGCCACATCTAGATTGTGGATAGGTGTAATAATAATAAATGGATTGCCTCATTTTAGGCAAATGCGTCGTTAGTGTTCTTTCTACAAGGGCTGAGTGGCCCAGACAGAATGGGCCCTTCTGGAAATGCGGGCTCCCAGCCCCTAAAAACAAGGGTTTGGCGACGACTTTCTCTCTTGTTTCAGAAAATAATTTTTTTCTCTCTTTTCATTTTTGTCTCTTTTCTCATGGGGGGGCCAAAGTGCTTGACGCTTTCTTCTTTGTGCCTATTTACACAGTTCAATTCCATCTTAGAATTATGCTAGAATTATGCTCCTTGTTTGTGGCCAAAGTGCTTAACGCTTTCTTCTTTGTGCCTATATACACAGTTCAATTCCATCTTATAATTATGCTAGAATTATGCTCCTTGTTTGTGGCCAAAGTGCTTGACACTTTCTTCTTTGTGCCTGTTTACACAGTTCAATTCCATCTTAGAATTATGCTAAAATTATGCTCCTTGTTTGTCGTTTTGGCTCTAAGGTAGGAGTCAAACAAAAAGTTTTTTTCTTGCTCGGGACCTGAATTCTGGTTCGAGGTCCTTCTCCAGCGTGACGATCAGACAGAATTTAAACACTGCAATTTTATTTGGGAAAGAGAGGAGGCACCCTTACAATACGTTTGCAGGCCTCCTCTGTTGCTAGTGTTGCGCCAGAAATATTAACAAGGGTAAGGTGCCCTCCGCATACACTTAAAAAAGGCTTTTACTAGTTTCTTATTACAGTAAGGAGTTATGCGGTGGGGGAAGATCCTGCTGTTTTTTTTACGTTCACATGTTCCCATGGAAAGATTTTCTTAAGGGATGAATCAGGAAATTTCAAAAACACAAGGAGGAAAGGGACAGATCAGGAAAATTCAAAAAAACAAGAAGGAAAGAATGGAGGAAAGAAAAAGAAGAGATTTTTTCCCCATATGTGGAGGTTCCCATACTCGTGTGTTCTCCATTGGGCAGGAACACCCTCGTGCAACCCTCCCTCAGGAGAACCCACTTGTATGGGAACCTCCCCTACAACATAATGCCCATTTATATGCCAGCATTTCATGTAATGTAAAACCTCAAGGTAGGCGCATTCTCAAAACAAGGGTCCACAAGATGAGACTATAGCCATTTTGGTCTCACCCCTGAGCTTTACCCATTCATAAAGGACAATATGTAGATCATGAGGTGTAAGAGGGGAGGTTGTTACAACTACTTCTTAGGAGCTAGAAGGATCTTAAGGTATAATATCCCTCTTCTTTTCTTTTCTAGGAAGGATATTCAAAAATATACCTTAAGAATTTTTGTGTGTGCTTTACTTTGAAAGGTTGTCCTTTATGGGGAAGGATGCTAATGTGAACCTTGCTTGCCCTCAATGATGAAGGATTTGATTTTGACTTCCCTTTCCCAACATTAAAAAAAAAAACATTAGCACACAAAATTTCATGACTAACAACTAACTTGTGTGATGCAACATTTTCTTATTTTGGTGAATGAAATGCAAATGTGCCACACAAAAAAAAGGCTTTTGGGGTTTTCTATGTATTGATCTTGATTGTGAAATTTTCAATGATTTTTATATTAGGTTTTCAATAAATAGTCAGATTTTTAACTAATAAGAAATTATATTCTCATATTTTGTATATATATATCAAATTTGGCTAATTGTTTTTGGATGACTACCACTTTAACTACATCACAAAATTTAACAAGGGAAAAAAAACATTATCCAATTTACCATGCATTATGCATAAACATAAATATATACATAGGAACCTTTAATTTTAAATATCATTTAAATTGCAAAATTCATTTCATTATTACCCTTCAAGTTTAAAGACAAATTTTACAATTTCACAAGTTGGAATATAATGCATCGTTCATACCTAGTGTTATGTCATTGGTAAACGAATGTTAAGAAACAAGATTTTAGTAAAAACTCACGTATGCAATATTACTTCACACAAAATATGACATGGCAAACTTGTTGGCATGCAATGTGAACACATTGTCAACTCAAAATTATGTTCACATAAAATCTTGAACATAATGTTATTTTTTTAAATGTTATTTTATGTAAAATTGCACCAAAAAAACATGTAAATCAATGGTAAATTGTGAAAAGTAAGAAAATTTATTTGTGGTGCAATAGAGCAAAATAACATGTGCAAAGGCAAAATCACGTACCTTTTGTTTGGAGAAACAAACCAAACACAAAATGCAAATTGTAATAAGGTCATAATAAAGTGAATTTTGCAACACAACAAAAGTGTAAAGAAATCTTGAAGCCAAATTACAAGCAAAAAACATTCAAAAATTTCAAAGCAAAATTACAAAAAACATCAAAACTATAAAAAAAACCAACGAACCAAAATCTTGAACTAGAAATGCAAGAGGTGCAAAGAAACATGATGAAACCAACAAACCTAAAATTTGGAGCAAACAAAAAAGAAACAAAAGAAAGCTTGGAGCAATGGAGTGAAAATAAAGGTGTGAGAGGAAAGAAATGAGAGAGCAAAAAGAATCAATGGAGATGGAAAGGAAATGACTGAATTGAAAAGAAGAAGGCACATAAAGTGCTCTCTTAGTTTAAATTGACAACATTTGCCTTCCACAACAACAAAGGTAAGTCATTGTTTCAACTACTTTTGACTTTAAATTTGAATGTCAATATTTTATTTTTAGTGTTAATTTAGGAATAAATGAATGTCAAACCATTAGGTTACATTAAGTTTAATGTTAGCACAATTAACATTTTTAATTTAAACATTAGGTGTGAATGAACTTTTTAACATTAAACAACTTCTAGAAAACAAGATTTGAAACCTCCCCACCTTTTTTCTATTTTCACTTGTATTCATGTTCTCTTAAGTTTGATAAGATGACATCAATTTTTTAACCATTGGATGATAAATTCAATTTTTCAAATACTTCTAATGATGATGACACATGGTGACTAATTGATTTTTAGGCATTTTCACAAGTGATTTACCTTAACATTTTCAATTTCGCTCACTTATGATATCAACTAAATCATCATTATTGGTTTTTCAAGATAACTTTTTTAATTACAAAATGGGTAAAATTGTTAATGTCACTTAAATAGCAAGTCATTAATTAAACCTACTCAATTTTATTATAAAAAAACACTTCAATAAAAAGAAATTTTGTAAGTTTAGCTTTGACCTTTCCTAAATGGCCACCAAAAGGCCCCACGAGTAAGAAAATGAAAGTACTATTGTAGATGTTGGTTCACCTTAACCATGGAGTCTAGACTCTAGACTAGGCCTTCAATTTAAACCCTTTAATTCCCTTCGATGGCATCTAGCCATTCTAGTGAAGGGCATAAAATTGCGCAACCCTTCATGCATGAAGGGTAACATTTTTTTCAGATCCCTCAAAGTGAAGGCACTTGTTGAAAAACATCTTTACAAATTTTGATAAAAATAGTAGTAGATGTTATTTGAAATTGGATACACTTTGATGTTTTAACATGCATTATCACTTGTGGCACATGCACAAATTG
>Ga0116230_10003539_pt1 | contig 15270 bp, 4 predicted proteins | sample S1TSphfallax_3_FD_88678 | JGI IMG/M metagenome (GOLD analysis project Ga0116230, IMG submission 88678) | Host-associated microbial communities from peat moss isolated from Minnesota, USA - S1T2_Fd - Sphagnum fallax MG | ecosystem: Host-associated > Plants > Peat moss > Unclassified | place: USA... | reverse complement strand
CACATATATTAATTATCACAGGTTATTAATTTAGGCAGTATTAATTTAGACAGGTTCTACTGTATCAGTCTAGTAAAGCCTGTAACACATCCAACACAGAGTGTTGATTATTTTCCCATCCTCACCCATAAATATGAAAATTTGTAACTTGAGAGACTAATCAAATGCCGCCACTTAGGCCAATCATTTTGGCCAGCCAAGAGAAAGCAGTCATTTTCCTTCACTTCTTTTGGAGATCAACGTATTATGTACATATTTGTGGGTGCAAATGAGAGCATAAAGCTGATCCAAACATATTATGTACATTTCATTTTATTATTGCTGCTGAAGATGCTCTTAATATTGTTTGATAATGGTGTATTACTTGGCAGGTACAGATGGCCTTTCACAAATTGCTTTGCAATTATCTTCCTTGGATCTGTGCAATAAACTTATTTAAAAGTGATTCTTACTTTGGCCTGACTTTGGTCCTCATTGTACTTCCTCATCCTCTCCCCTGAGCTATCCATAAAGTCCATCAAAGTGAGAATCCCTCCCCAAAACTAAAGATGAACTCTCAAAAGTCATCGCCATAGTTTTTAAAGAAATTAGATTACAATCTACCTAGGTTATGATCATTTAACTTAAGAGACTATTTAAGTAAGTTAACTAAGTTAACGCCTATTTACCCATGGGGTACCTATCTACCCACCTTCCTATGTAGAATAGGGACCGTCAAAAGCTTACATGGGAGTTAATTAGGGCTTATCTAAGGGCTTATCTAGGTGCTTACTTAAGGACTGTCTAAGGATTCACCTAAAACCTACCAAGAGCTTACCTAGGTTAGGGAATACTTAGAGGTTATTTAGGAGATTGCATTAGGCCTAGGTTAAGGGATATCTAAAGAATATTTAGGGGGACTACTTATGAAATATAAATTAGAAAGGCTACTTAAGGAATATCTTTTAGGTTAGGGGATACCTAAAAGGCTATTTAAGGACTATCAAAAGATCACCTAGGGGCCTAGGTAGGTTATGGGTTATCTAAGATAAAGGCTATTAAAAGTTTATATAAGGAGTTAAATAGGGGCTACTTAAGGATCTACTTAAGTAAGAGGATACTTAAGGCTTATTTGAAGTCCTACTTAAAGAGCCACATAGAGTCTACATAGGGATTATGAATCAACCTTAGGCAACCCTAAGTAACCCCTATGTAAGCCTTATGTAATCCTTTTTTGCACTATAAGTCAACCCTAGATAATTTCTTCAATAATCAAGTTAGGTATCCACTAACATAAGAAATCTTTAGCTAGCCTCACAAATAAGTTATATGTAACTCCCTAAGGTAGACCCTTAGGTGTCTCCTTATCTAACCCTTTAGATAAGCCCTATGTAGTCCTTTAAATAGTCCTTAGGTATTCCATAACCTAAATAGGTTTGTAACTAGTGGTTCCCTACATATTCTCTAAGTAGGCCTTATATAGCTCCCTAAGTAAACTTTTGATAACCCATAGGCAGCCCCCTAGTTAGACTCTATGTAAATTTTTAAGTAGTTTTTAAGTATTCCATAGCCTAGGTAAATTTTGAGGTGTCTCCTTGGATTCCTTCTAAGTAAACCTCAGATAGCTCCTTAAGCAATTCTTACGTATCCCATAATGTAGATGTCTTATATAATCCCTAGATAGAATTTGGGTAATTTCTTAAATCCCCTTAGGTAACCCTAACATATACGACATGAAGAAACTCAAATCATCTGGGTTAAGCAGGAAATTTTAGTTTCCTCCTCTTTTGTAGTCTTTTGGCACTATGCCAAACTACATGAATTTATTATGGCATGTACATAGTTCTTACTTTTTGGAACATGTTTGAAGTAGGCGAATTTCTTTTTGTTTAGTGTAGGCATGTGAACTTTGGTTTGTAAAAATTCAATTTTAGGTTATGCATAGGTAAGTAAAAACTGGATTCAGAGTAGAACCAGACCCAAGGGTCTATCAAATTATTAGAAAACTCCTTGGACGGGAAGGGAAGGTTCACTCAGATTTTTTTTTAAGTTGGAATTAGAACTGGAGGTTCTCTCGAAAAAAGAGAACAGGATAACACAGGTCCACAGATGCTACTGAAATGAAAACAGTAATCTACTATCCTGATGAATGTAGGAACACCTTCCATATGCACTCACATTAGAGCTGGAAGATGATAGAAAGAATGATCAAGCCTATGGTGATAGAGGGAAATTGTGAGGACCCTCAACGAAATAGAGCATTACCATTTGCTAGTAAATTGACAGAGCAGGAATTTGGGTGATACAATAATTCGTGGGAGTTTAGACAGAAGATGATTGGGTTTTGAGCTGCAACTAACTTGCAAATCCGTGAGATAAATTGGGTCCTAGGTACAAATTATAATTTGGGAACAACACACAAGAGAGAGAGAGAGAGAGAGAGAGATGAGGAAAGCGCCTCCCTAACAAACTTGTCCTGATGAGGAATCCCCAACAAAACATGGGTCCGGACTTCCAATCTTGAGCCCCAGCTCGCAGTAAGTGCATTACAGTGATCTATCTTTACAAGCTGCAACTACCCTATTATTGCGCATGATCATGATATGTCTCTTTCTAGCCTTATAAATCCAACCTTGCTAATGGAGCAGAGCATCCAAGTTTGACAGTGGCTTAGAGCAGCTTCTTCTCACTCATCCCTTTCTGCCAGACTCTTAGCCTTTCCAGACATATAACTAGATCTTGAGATTGATTATATCATTTGTACTCATCCTAATTAAATTGCAATCTATATAGCTACCTCTTTGATCAATCCCCTCGAGTAGTGAGTAGATCTCCTGCATAGATCTCCTCTGATCTGGAGCCTTCCACTAGTATTGTTCTTGGTCGAGCTTGTACCTCTTTTGAGCATCACTCTGTGAACTCTCCCTCATGTATTTCGATTCTGAGCTTCAAAAACGAGATCTAGATCTTCGATTTTAGAATAGTATTGTAGTAGACACTTGTAAGTTCTTACTGGGATTAGTACTGTCTTCCGATTGGGAAATTATATCTAGGTGTTTCGTTTGGGAGCTGCTAAGGATAGTCGAGTATCTAAGCAAGCCAAGAGAGTTTGGGATCCTTTGACGAAGTCAATCGACAGCTCCAGGTATGGGATTCACGGGAATCCGGCGGGTGGTGTTGCTGGCTTCTGTGGTAGCTGCCTTTCTGGCAGTGGTGGCTCATGCAGCGTACTTTCCCGTTGGCTTCAACAAGAATTACGCATCCACCACCAACGCCGAACACACACAAGTTTTGAATGGCGGGGAGGTTGTCAATTTGGTTCTCGATCAAAGCTCTGGTAATAAATTTTGGTCCATTCTTCACTCTCAGAACGTAGCCGGAATAACAACCCAGATGGCTTTTAATTCGGCCTTCAGTTGATGATCTTAATTATCTAGTGGGAATTGAGCTGCAATTGCTTGGGATGTAATTCCTCATAACTAGACTTGCACTAATTGTACCTTGATTCCTCCATATTCCCTTCCTACTTGTTGGAAGTTGTCACAACATGATGCGGTGTCTCCTCGACTCTGTTGAAAATGTACAGCTGCTGCATTTGGATCCAAAGGGTTATATTTGTTCGGAGCCATCGGCATGAATATCAAGCTCGTCCCTGGCAATTCTGCCGGCACTGTTACTGCCTACTACGTAAGATTTCACACAACTTGCTCGATATATAGGACTAAATTGCAGATGACACCGAGCTAGTAATGTTTTTGAAGAAAATTAACAGTCTCCTCTTGGGAGCTAATGTTGTGAAGAAATTTAGTTCGAACACAGTTTCCTCTTGGGGATGGAGCAATTCACGAAAACCTGTGTTTTTGGCATTTCCTAGTGCATAATGACCATCTTAAATTTGGCCTGTGTAATTCTCGACGCACATCCCAAGACAAAACGTTTCGAATTTCACTTTTCAATTATCTTTTTGTTTCATAAGATTCCTCAAATTTGAAAGTTTATCCTGTTGGGGGAAGGAACTCCTTTTTGAGTCTTCCCGCATTTTCGCGCCTGGCCGAGGGAGGATTATCTCAAAGGGCTTCCTTCCCCCTATACATGAAGGAGGTGAACATTGGCCTTGACGGATCACACAAGACCCCGATTCCATAACTTTGCGGTTTAATTGCCTGATTCAGTGAAACCCGGTTATGAACTTACTACTAAAGATCACTGATGGTTCAGTGTCGGTGCTGAATTGCAAAATTCGAACTCAAGATTTTGCACGGGAAAACTCCTCGATGCCGCGGCTGTCTCTTGTTACGCTACAGATCTGTGCAGGAACTAGTTGAATTTTGTCTAAGAACGCGTCTTGCACGTGCAGTCCAGCGCCGGTCCATATAATTGAACAGACATAAAATAATGCTGCAATTATATTGCATGTTGCAGTTATCATCGGGAGGATCTCATCATGACGAGTTGGACTTCGAATTCCTGGGCAATGTGAGCGGTCAACCCTACACGCTACAGACAAATGTGTTTGCCCGAGGAGTTGGGGGCCGGGAGCAGCGGATCAGCCTCTGGTTCGACCCAACTGCAGAATTCCACAGCTACTCCGTCCGCTGGACGAGGGAAATCATCATGTAAGAAAATCCTGGCCATGGATCCAAGGAAAAAACTGATGCCATAACTGGACAGTTTAACTTACATGGACTAGCCATCGATCTAAGAGCAATATCAGCTAGGTCAAGCAAAAGGGAAATCATGCGCTCAATCTACTCTGTAAACCACTTCGAGAAATTTCCTAACTGCATGTATTGGGTGCCAGGTGTTCCCCCCCCCCAACCCACCCCCAATTTTGTGATATTGAAAATTTGGTGATTTTTTTAAATAGCAAAATTAGTCGAATTTAAAATAGGAAAAAAAATCAAAAAGATTTGTTTAAAAAAACCATTAAAAAATCACTGAAGGCACCTTATATCGATGAATATGTCTTCTAGAAAAGAAAGACAGAATATTAGGTCTACTATTTTGGAGTGGGAAGGACCTTACATGTAATCGTAGGTGCAAGGTCCCTTCAGCATCTATAGTTGGCCTAATATCTCTTTCACTCCTACCGCCTCGTAATTAAGATGTGTGTTTATGATTATGCTTTACCACTGGTATGGGCCATGGGGGGGGGACCATTCTCAAAATGCAAGGCTGGACTCAGCTACTGCCTTGTCCTAGGTCCCTTCTTTTGAGAATGCCCCCACCTTGGGGCTTTACCCCACACAAAGCCCCTTACTCAACATCCTCAATCAATTTCAATGTGCATGTTTTCGAGTCATTTTGGTCTGGAAAAAAGCTTATGCATTTGAGTCGGAGGTTGGGATGTGCAATCATACCCAGCAGACAGGTGGGGCAGTAAGGGCCTTCAGGTACCTGGGGTACCTCCAGGGAGGAGTTCTATGTCCATCCACCTGAATTTGTGATCTTTTTTCATGGAATACAGATTCTTTGTGGACGATACACCAATTCGCGTCTACAGGAACAATGAGATTCTGGGGGTGCCGTTTCCCAACGCACAACCCATGGGCATATATGCCAGCCTCTGGGATGGGAGCTCATGGGCCACACAAGGGGGGAAATACCCTGTAAATTGGGCTGCTGCACCTTTTGTTGCATCATTCCAGGGATTTGGGGTAGATGGATGCGAGGCAGTCGGTGGCAACATTGCAACTTGTGCAGCCGGTCCTGTGTATGCTTGGTGGAATGCACAACGATACCAATACCTAACAGCACAACAGATAGATGCTTTGAAATATGTGCAAAGCACCTATCTTCATTACGACTATTGTGCCGATAGAGTTAGGTACCCTATTGAACCATTTGAATGCGTCAAGAACTGGTATGGTTCATAGGAATACGCAGCTCCAAGCTTATGACTGAAAACGCCTCGTTTTGAAGCAATAGGTAAATAACTGCCATTGAAAATTTCATGAGCAAGAAATGTGAGTGAGTGCATCATCATGATAGCCCCATGGTGATCCACTCACTATTAGCTACATAATAATTCTGCTTGCCCATGTTACAACTAAGATTGAGCATACATGTGCCACTAGAGAGATCCAACATCATGGTGAATAAACAGCATAAACAAGCTTCTTTCTCAACAAGATTTTGATCTAATAATTGGAAAGCATTGCTTTTGTTATGTTTCTGATTAAACATCTCTGCCAACCATGTAGATAGCAAATGAGTACAAGTGCTTAAGTGATTGCTAACTAGCTTGGTTGTACTTGGAATCCTTATATTGTTTATTTAGACTTCTTCACCATATTGCTTTTGTCTTTATAATGTTTAATGTGCTTAGAAGAGTCAATTAGGAGTATAATATTGCTTAATCACCATATTGCTTTTGTCCTTAAAATGCCTAATGTGTTGACAAAAAGTCATGTATTTAGGAGTACAAGTGATCAAGTGATTACTAACTAATTTTGTTGTGCTTGGAATGCTCCTGATAATTAAGAATTGGTGTGTGTTTTAGTTGCATGTTGTCATGTGCTTGAAGTGATTTTTACTATTGTAAATTAAGATCCAAATTTTTTTGATGTCCTTTGAGTACTTCTACTGATTATAGCTTATTGATATGATCATGTATGAATTCGACAATGATAGAGATTGTCCAATATTTTGTAATTCAAATGGTGGCTATAATTGGAGTTTGTACAAACTTCAAAACCAAGTATCCGAATGTTCCTATAATATTCACAACATTATAATCCCTTTTTCAATGTAAAGATTAATAAGTTAGAACACATCTTGTTACGACCAAAAGTGCATTGGAACATAATTGTGTTGTTATCCATCTATTGATATAATTGATTTTAGCAAGTGTAATGTTCATTTCAAAACTTATGTTAGTTTATAGCATGAAAACAGACTAATATGGTGGGGCCAAAATTGTTGTCACATTATACTATTTTGCAAGGGTACCATGTTTAAATTTCAACCATGTCATTATTATGAAATATTTTCACAATTTTTTGCACATTATGGTAATCAAAACTCAAAGAAATCAAATGCCCAAAATAATAATAATAATAATTTCATATAGTGATGTTAAAATATATTTGTACATCAAAACATACTAAAAAATGAAAATATACTCAAAAAATGTTTGAAATGATTTTTAATCTTTATGAAATTTGTAATATTTACTAAATAGTGTGATTCCATATGATTGGAATAGGTTTGTGAGACACATGAAAAGTTTGATAATTATTATATCACAAATGGATTCTTTTAGGGTGATGATCCTAAATATGTGATACATCAAAATTTTGACAAACAATCATTTTCAAATGAAAAATGCTAAGAAATGTGAAATGGGCCATTTTTAAGAATTCCATTTCAAAAACAAATTGGTTGACTAATTTAAACCAAAGCCTAATGTGATCTACAACAAGAGATGGGCTTTATTATACTACATATACCATAAATTTACCCATTATTCTTTGAATTTAATCTTTGAATTAATTTTTTAATTTTCACATAATATTACATGTGAAAATAATATTAATATTTCAGATAATATTAATTGTGTGAAAATCAAAATATAAAACCAAAACACCATAAATGAAACCCAAGTTAAATGTAACACATTGTAAAGGTGTATACTTTTGGGATCTGTTGTGAAAGTGCACAAGTTGGCCCTATTTAATGTGTTTTCACCCTATACTAAATCTTTGGATTATTGTTGTTTATATGAAACTACCTAATTCACAATGTTTGTGCTATAGGTGAATGCAAGCTTTGTGGCATTTTAAATTTAAGCTTTTGTTTTTAAGAGTTTTCTTCAAAAAAACTTGTGAAAAAATGGAGAACATTGGTTATGATATTGGGCAAACATTTGATGGTAGAAAGAAAAAAACTTTCAATTGGTCCTATATCATGAGGTTATTTCTGAAAAAATGATTTCATATCTAAAGCCAAGGTTGCAACATTTGTGACCCATAACTTTGTATCTAAGTGGTAGGAACACCATTTTAAAAACTTATTTATGTCAATACCTTTTAGTTCAATTTTTTTTGTGTGGATTTCTTTGAGAACTACACAATGCAAGTGCAAACTAAATTTAGAACATGCATTAAAAAATGACTTCCAAATAAACATTTTGTTCATTTCACATATAAGCTCAATCTAGCACATGAACTTGGAACATGTATTTGATTCATTTCAAACTTTTTAAAAGTCCAAAAATAATTTAAAATTTTTATATTAAAAAAAATTCAAAATTGCAAATTGAACATGGTGGTCAACAAGCTCAATGGCTATCATTATTGGTAGTGATCATAAGAATCACATCAAAGAAGATTAATTTGAATATTATGTAGATCACAAATGCAAAAAATCAAATAGAATTAATACTTGGTGGTCATTCTACCGTAGGCTATTTTAAATTATTATATTTTAAATCATTTTCAACTATTCTAGGTTATACTACAAATTTGGATGTTTTTCATCAATTCTACTTTAATCCACCTCAAAATATTTTAGGTTATTCCACCTTCATTGATTTTAGGTTAATGTATGTTATTCCAACCTAAACTATTCTCAATTATTTTAAGTTATTTTAACCTAGGTTCATTTCTTTTGGCTCGAACATAAAATTAACAAAGAAATAAAGTGCACAAACTATAATGTGAAAATTTTGATCTATAAATAACTATTACATTGAAGTGGTTTTTCATTTTAGATAACTTAAAAAATAATTTCAAACTATTAAGTCTAGCATCCCACTTATTTGGGGGAAAAAATCAAACCTACACTCAACCTTATAATGTTGAAAATTGAAAATGATGGTTCCTTTCTAATACCCTTTCTGTTGGTACTTTGAAATTTTCACAAACTTGCCAAGCTTCATTATACATTTAACTATTATTCATTCAAAAAAACCAAGAAGAAAATTTAAACCATCAAATTTAGTAATTTCATTATTCATAACATATTCTTTTCACACTTAAACACATGTACATTTGCAAGTATAATCTATAGATACAATTCAAGCTAAACAAGACACCACATTATGTCCATTCACTTATGAATCACACATTATTAGTCACAAAAATACCTAAATTTTCATCTATTGTTGAATGCCATTAGTTGTTGGATGATATATTATATTTTTCATCTTTATTTTTCATCCAAACCAGCAATATTCAAAGGTCATAATCACATGCATTTTAAAACCGTTTTGTAATCACATATTATACAATTTCAAATTATTTTATCATGATGTCACGAAGGATAATTACATCAATAATTAGAAAAATGGTTAATTTGGACACAAGTTGCAAACACATGGGTTGATATGGACAAGATTCCTTGTAATGCATGGAAATGACTAGATGTCCTATGCAACATGTCCTATTTAATGAATAGTCATGTGATTGTAAAGCCATGTATGTACGAAAACAAACTCAATTGTATGTGTAATCATAAAAATACACATTTTGGGACAATGAAATGTCTTGTAGCAAATACATAAATGGTTGCATTGATTGCATCTAAGGATCCTCCACCCAACTCAAATTATTTTTTGAATTTTTTTTTTAAAATGCACCAAATATTCAAAACATTTGTCCATTTTTTAGACACTCAAGCAAATTGACACCCCCGGGTGCAACAAAAGAATAAACAAAAACCTATAAGTTAATTTCAAAGATAGCTAAATTTTTTCACCTATAAATTTGGAAGGGCATCAAAATTTTCCCCTTCACATTTTAAGTGACAGCCATGTTAAGGTAAACAATTTGCCAATGGGGCAAAAAAAGCTCCCACCACATTTTAGTTCACATCTTAGTTTTAGCTAGTTTAGCACCACGTGCAATTTAAATGTGGCCCCAATGGCTACTTTGCAGAAATGAAAAAAAAACCATTTTAAATACCATGGTTCTAACATTTAATGTGTTTTAATTATTTGGGAGAGTGAAATAAAACAAGGAGTTCATTGCATAATAACTTTGCCTTTCATGGTAGGTTCAACCTTCAAATTAAAAACTTTCTTGGTAGATCTAGAATTTCTCATCCAGACATTATATGTTATTTTATGGAACATGCCATCCATAAATGCACATATCATACTCTAGATGTCACTCACACATTAGGTCAAGTTTGAGCCAAATTTTACACCCAAATTCTTCACCAATTTGTAATCTCTTCCCTACCAAAGAGCCAACAAACTCTACCATTCAAGAGCTAGTGATAGGTTGGATGTGGAAACCATAAGTGATCTCAGATGAATTTTATTTGTTATCTATTAGCATCTACATTTTATTTATTTATTTATTTATTTTGGCCAATGAGCAAGTTCTCCTTGGCTTTGAGTAGGCCATGTTGAATGCGATCTATATATGCAAACTTTCTTGGTTTTTCCGAACAAATGGTACACCAAGGCAACTATGACCACCTAAAGGGATATTGCCCATCCAAACGTCTCACACTGTGATCGCATTTTGACTACCTTATAAAACTTGTTTGATTTTGCAACTATAATATTCCAGTTTATCCTATATGTTGGCAGTCAGCACAAAAGCAACCCAAATTTGACACGTGCAACAATCGTCAATTTGAGCACATATGATTTTTCATCCATTTAGGGTCAAATGACTCTTCATTTTGGATGACAAAGTACTTGCAAAATAACATCTCATAATTTAGTCTAAAGATTTCAGAAATATTTATTTATTGTGTTATCCTTGGATGTATGTAGATAAAATAAACTTAGACCATAGCACAATGCTAAAGTTGATAATTCTACATTTCAATTTTCTATTCTTTTTGATCTATTGAAATAGACTATCAAATTTGAAATCATTAATAAGATGTCACCCCTACCAGATTAAAAAGGGATGGAAAATGAAATGAAAATGACAATGTGGATCTTGTGAGGGTACTTGCACAAAATAGGACAAGTAAGGACTCTTTTGATTAAAACTATCTAACTTAAAAACATTGAACATCAAGAAATAGCAAGATGAACAATTCATGTTTAAACAAATCTAATAAACAAAATCAACACATGTTATTACATTTTATTCTTTGTAACATAGATAAATTCAAATAATCTCACGTATGATATTATTGGTCCAACCTTTCCCAGATTATGAATTTAATTTTGGTAGTATGTTCTTACAAGTTGAATGGTTTTCTTTCTTAGTTTGGTAATGTTTGAAAGCATTTTGAGCTTTGGGATTTAAGAGAAAAATGATCCATGAGTGACTGGTGTATTTGAAAGTGAAAATAATATAATCTATTTATTTAGAGATCAGGAAGTTGAATGCTCATCCAGCTTGTGGGATCAAAGAAAACAACCTCAAGGAGGAAATACAAATTATTAGATTTGGAGTAGATCCACATGGATGAAGATGGTAACAAATGATAATATGGTGATCTTAGCCCTAATATAAAAGGACAAGGGGGTGATTTTGCCCAATCCAATCTTCCTGCTCCCGTCTTGAGTACCTCAATGTGCTGAGTGCTGTTGCCTCAAAAGTCATTGTTCCATGGACCCCATGGCTTTGAATATGGCTTGCGTGGCATCATGCTACTTCTGAATCCATATTTTCCTTTGCTTCACAACTCTTCCATCCAGTCAATAATTGGCCTTTCTACTACTACCCAGAACTTCCATTTGAAAATTTCATAAATTTTTTTAATTTCTTTTTAAAGTTGCAAAGACCATGGATCACTTGAACATCTTGATAAGTCAGTCAAGAGTTGGTATGAAAAGAAATCTTCGCAATTAAGGCCATAGTGGACTGTATAAAATACCAAGAATTCAAACACCCACAAAGAATACAATCCCAATTTGGGTTTATAAACCAAACCGAGAGGTTCTGGTTTATGTCTCGCACCAAGGGGACCAAAAGCATGACCAGTGACTAAAAAGAGCTTTTAATGTACTTTGTCTCAATTTATGGTTGGACTCAACCACTGACATCTTATATTCTTGGGCGAGCAATTTAAATTGGTTTCTGATTATGTGTTGATACATATGAAAAGGGTTATAATACTCCAATTGATTTTGACACCAACCACATTAATTGATATGTTATTATATACCTTATGGTGCATTCACACTTGACATTAAGTCAGTGTTAAATGAAAATCTAGATGGCATCCTAGGTGACACCCAATGTTAAATGGATGATAGCTTAATGTTAAGTGAATGTTAGCTTAACAAATCTTCATGATAAGTAGGTTTAAGTCCTAACTGACTCGCATGGTGTTAAGAGACTCAATACTAGAGTGTCTAATATCAAGTGTGAATGCACCTTACTTGTACTTCCATATTCCATACCAACATGAAGTAGATGTTTTAAAAGAGTTTAGAAGTTGAATAATTTTCAAATTTCCAATACACTAGGGTTTGAGGTTATTATATTGAAAACACATATTTTCTCTATAAAACAAAATGAACCCCAAGAGGTTAAATTGGAAGTCCCAGTATGCTAAATACAGATCGTAACAACCAACTAAAATGTACTGTATTGCTACTGTTATGCTGAAATAATCTAATAATGAAAGAAATAGGGTCCAATAACCCCTTTGAATATCTCAAAATTTTGTCAACTTGAGGATAACTATTAAAAGTTCAAAGTGTGCATTGTTTACAAATGGGTTGGTACTACAACACTAAAAGCTCCTAGTGTACCAAAAGGTTGTGACTCCAAAGTTCAGACTCAGAGTTCTCTTATGCAATGTAGTCTGGGATTTCTTGGCAAACCATTTCTTAGGGTATTGTTAAATGTGGAATCTCAGTGATATGTCCAATAAGTTTGTGTTTTTAAAACCTGAAAAAGAATATAAGAACATTACAATTTATCATAGTTTCAGAAGATGAACATACTCAATAAATGAATAAAGATAAGAAAAATGACTGATACACCCAATGAGTTGCAGAATCTAGCATACTAGATTTACATATTGGCGTATTTATATATTGTCCTATAATTGTACATCTTGCAATTATTGATTCATTCAATGCACTCATTCGTCCAATGATAATGTCGGATACCACGTCTTCATATCCAATTTACATTCTCACATTTGATTGCACAATGATTTTCTTTTTTGGAATTTTGCTTCTGCAATAATAAATAAAAAGCGATAGGAGAATGGTCAACTTTGAAGGAATAAAGGGTTGAAATTTTTAATGCGTTCACCGTATTTCACCTCTTTGACTTTAGATACAGCTCAAAGGTTATTCCTATTCCAATTCACATTTTAAGTTTCTTTTCTTGAGCCTATTCAAGAGTGTTGGTAGAAGTTGAGGTTAACTTAAATTTTGCTTCAATAATCACCAAATATATATACCATATTGATATAACATCAACTTTGCTAGTTTATTCATGTCAGTGACTATGGCAAAAGTTTGAACTTGGTTTTCATCATCATCTGGAAAATGGATGTCTGAACAAGTTGTTCACTAATTGGCCTGCACCTTGGTGTTGGGTAACCCATCAAGACTGGGCATGTTGTGAAGGCTCATTAGGAGTGAAATTGATCAGATTCTAAAAACTCTTAACGTTACTCATTGATGCATCAGACATGTAAATCAACCAACCTCAGATTGATTAGCCTGACTATGGGCTGTTCACCTTGCTGCCTGCCACACCACTGTAGTTGCAACTTGTGCTCATTCCATAGTACCTTTTCAGGTTAGGCAATCAGGTGTTGAATAATCATTTTATGTTTCAAATTCCACTCCAGCAGTACATTAAAAATTAATGAAATTTCAGCAATATAGAGAACTTCTTTTGTAGGTTTCCTGGACTCTTACACCTCTAACAGTGAGAACAATTTTTGTATTGTTCCCTCCTTTGTAATCTTAAATTTCAGCATTTCAAACAGATACTTCAAATTTTTCACATTTTCAAAAATAATTTATGTATTGCATTATTGTCTTTACTGTCACAAAGACCTGCTCCAAGTTTTTTTGTTTAGTTGGAGGCCGGGTGTTTGTTTTTCCAAATGCTCACCTTCCTTTTTTTCTAATTTATTGTGACACCCAATCAAATCTAACTATTTTCAAGATACCTGGCCTGGCCTCCCCTTTTTTACTCATATTCTTTTTTTCGGTTTTTAAACACAAATTTCTCATTTTGGAGATATGTCACCAGTAAAAACAAATGGCTGTACCTTACAGCCTTTGAAGCAGTCTGTGAGAAAATTCACCTAGAACTTACCTGGGGTCTGTGAGATGTACAGATATAATTTTGCCAAAAATTGGGCCTGTTTTGTCAAATCCATAATCACTATACAATATGCATACACAATCCAGATCCTGTAGAGTCACCTGAATCATGAGTGGTTGGGGATGGAGAGGGAATTATTTTCACAATTTGTGCCACAACTTTCCATCATAATATTATGTAAATAGAACTTTACATAAACACGTTAACTACTTCATCAGATTTCAACATTTTACAATGATGATGTCCCTAATAATTTCTACAGAATATGACTCTATATTTTCATGTGGGCAACTTGCTCTAAACAATACTTTTTTCAATTTTGTAATGCGGCCACAGTGGCAAGCATCCCCATACAAATCTAGCCTTAGTTTCACCTTAATTAGCAACAACTTTGTAGAGGACCATTAGCCAAACTCTGGTGACACACTCTGTAAAACACAGGGTGATATTTGTCAAAAAATTTATTGAAAAGGGGAATTTTTACCAAAAACAGGAATTAGTATGGCCTTTTGGCAAATCTTTGCCAAAACAAAAGACTGGTTCTAAACCCTAGAATGAGGATATGAGGCTTAGGATTCATAACGGTGGTTCTCAAAATAATCAAAGACCTAGTTCTGGTTCATGGTTCTCAAAAAACATTTATTCAAACAACATTCAATTGTTTTGTCAGAAACTTTCTAACACTTAACAAAGACTAAACCTAGATAGGTAAATCTACTACATTTCACCCAATTTCCTATCAGGCTACATTTATGACCAACAGATAAGAAGGAAGGTTGGTGCATATTAGAAAAAGCAAAGTCAGGTTGTAGAAAAGCAAAGAAATAGGCATGGCTTGTTTTCAAGTGCAGATGGCTAGCTAGCTTTCTTGAGAAAAAAGGGGCCCAGATAAAATAAGTCATAATTTGGGAACAACGAACCAAAGAGAATGATGGGGAAAGAGACTCCAAGTAAACTTTAGATTGATCATGAGGGGAATCCCCAACAAATCATGGGTCCGGGCTTCCAAGCTAAGTCCTTACATTTTCGTCTGGCTTTACAAGCAACTGCCCTATTATTGTGCCCTATAATGTGT
>Ga0116230_10003537_pt1 | contig 15272 bp, 13 predicted proteins | sample S1TSphfallax_3_FD_88678 | JGI IMG/M metagenome (GOLD analysis project Ga0116230, IMG submission 88678) | Host-associated microbial communities from peat moss isolated from Minnesota, USA - S1T2_Fd - Sphagnum fallax MG | ecosystem: Host-associated > Plants > Peat moss > Unclassified | place... | reverse complement strand
GGCCTCGGCTCGTTGCAATTCATCCTCGACGAGGGCCAGCGCGATGACTGGTTCGATAGCCCGCTGATCTGCTTCTTTGCCGCAGCTTCGCTGATCGGTCTCGTTACGTTCGTGTTCTGGGAGTTGTTCGGGACGACGCGCCCGATCGTGGACCTGCGCGCGTTTCGCTATCGGGCCGTGCTGGCCGGAACGCTGATGGGCCTCGCGATCGGCGCGACGCTCTATGGTGCGACGGTCATCCTGCCGCAGTACGTGCAAGGCCTCTTGAATTTCACCGCGTCGCTCTCCGGACTGCTGATCTTCTTGCGCGCGATGGTGATCCTCGTGATGACGCCGTTCGTCGCACGCGTCGCCAGTTCGGGCAAGATCGACGTGCGGATCTTCCTCACCGTCGGCTTTTCTTGCATCGGGATCGCGCAATTTTGGCTCGCGGCGCTCACGACGACCGGCAATGATTTCCCGACCCTCGTCCCGCCCGCGCTGCTCAGCGGATTCGGACTTTCCCTCGTCTTCGTGCCGCTCTCGATCGCGGTCCTGAGCGCCTTGCCGCCGCAGATCATCCCCAAGGCGACGGCGTTCCAGAGCCTCGCGCTGCAACTCGGCGGATCGTTCTCAACCGCCGCGCTCGTGACGCTGCTCGCGCAGCGCAACGCGTTCCACCAATCGGTGCTGGCGGGGACGGCGACGCTCACCAATCCCGCGCTCTCCGCGCTCGTCCACGGCGGCGGCGGCACGATCGGCGCACTCTACGGAGCGATCCTCACGCAGGCCTCGGCGATGTCGTTCGCCGATGCGCAATTCGCGCTCGGCGTTCTCTGCTTCGCGCTGATGCCGTTCATCCTCGTCATGCCCAAACGGCGCAAGGATGCCGGTCATATCGAGATCGCCGTCGAGTAAGACCGTCCGGCTATGTGGCCGCGGCGGCTCCGTACGTTTTTTCCAGATACGGGATGATATCGTCGTCGTCGTCGAGGACGACGTCACCGTCGACGAGCACGGGGATGCTCGTTTGATTCGAGACGGCTTTGACCTCCGCGCGTTCCGCATGTGAATGCGGAACGTTGACCGTCTTGTAGTCGAGCAGTAAGTCCGTCAACTTCTTGCGTACCCGCGCGCAGTACGGACACCATTCCGCTTGATATAACACCATGTCGGTCGCTCTGCCCATGCTCGCAGGGACGTGATCGGCCGCATAAAGGTTGCGAGCGGGCGTGCCTGCGAATCGCGTACATCCGCGCGATGAAGCTCTCGGACACGGCTCCCGGACGCGACCGCATTGCGATCGCTTGCTCGATCGCGCTGCATCTGTGCGCGCTCGCCGTCGCGCTGCTGCTGCCGTGGCCGCGGGTGCCCGAGCAGCCCGAACCGGCAGCACTTCCAATCGTCGTGCACATCGCCGCGCGACCGCGACCGAAGCCGCCGGCACCGCCGGGTCCGGCCATCGGGCCCATCCCCGCCGCGCGGCCCCAAGCGGCGCCCCACGCGAGGACGCAGCCGCCGGCGGCCACGATCCATGTCGTGCACGCGGTGCTCCCCGGCGCAGCGGCCGTTCACACCGTGGCGGTCCGCCACGATCTGAGCCACGCCGTGCGCACGCGGGCCGCGCCAAGCGAGATCGCGGTCGTCGCCGGCGCATCCGTCGCCCCGGCGACGGTCGCCGAAACGACGCCCGGGCCGCATCCGCCCACGGCCGCTCCCCTCGCGCGTCCGGCCGACTCCGGATCGGGTCCGGCTCCCTCAGCCGGCGGCGGGGGCGGCGGTAGCCCGGGACTCTTCAGCGCCACCTATCCGCCGGCGCCGGCCCAACTTGGGGCGCTGGAAGCGATCCGGGCGGCGCTTCCGGCGCGGATGCGGCTACGCATCACGGTCGACGAGAACGGCCACGCGGCGGATGTCGATTGGCTGACCCCGCAGCCCGACGCGGCGCTCGCCGATGCCATCCGCGCGAAACTGATGGCGCTGCCCTACATCCCCGCCCAGTGTGACGGCTTGCCATGCACGGGGATCATCTCGCTCGCGACGTAGGTCTGGAGCATGTTCGCCTTCATCCGTTCGTTCGTTCTCGCGCTCGCCGCCGCCGCCGTGCTCGGCACGAGCGCAGCCGCCGCTGATCCGCAACACCCGCGCGTCGCGATGGTGACGACCGCCGGGACGATCGTCGTCGAACTGGACGCCGTCCATGCGCCGGTAACGACCGCGAATTTTCTCAAGCTGGTCGCGCACAAGAAATATGACGGCGCGACGTTCTATCGCAGCGTGAACCCGAAGCTCGAACCCGGTGCCGGAATCGACGTCATTCAAGGCGGCCTACGCGACGCCGCACCGCCCGAGACGATCCCGCTCGAGAAGACGAGCACGACGGGTCTGCATAACACCGACGGCGAGATCGCGATGGCACGCACCTCCGATCCGAACTCCGGCTCGTCGGAATTCTTTCTGTGCATCGGCGACAACACGTTTCTCGATGCCGACCATCAACCCGACGGCAACGGCTACGCCGCATTCGGCCGCGTCGTGAGCGGGATGAACGTCGTGCGCGCGATCAATGCGCTCCCGACCCAAAGCGAAATGCTTCCGACACCCGTCCGCATCATCAGCATGCGCCGCCTCAAATAAGCAAGAGAGGCCCCGCGGATGCGGAGGCCTCTCTCTCGTGACCGCTACGACTTAGCGGCGGACGTTGCCGTGGTCGGGCCGGGGAGCTCCGGCGCGGGCCGCCGGGGCGCGGTAGCCGCCGCGTTCCGGCGGGGCGACGTAGTTCCGACCCTGGAAGTGGCCGCCGTTATAGACGTTGGTCACGCGCGTGTTGGCGTAGAAGCGGGCTCCGCCAACCGGGCGGACCGGCCCGACGAAGGCGGCGCCGTGCCACCAGCCGGTGTTCCCGAAGAAGAAGCCGATGCTGATCGAGGGGCCGTAGTAGTTCCACGGGTGTCCCGCATAGTACGGCACGCCGGCGTAGTAGGTATAGGGCGTATCGATCTCGTTCGCCGCGAAGAACGATCCGGCGTTGTAGCCGAGGATGCTCACGACCATCCCGGGTTCGAGCGTCAGACCCGTCGGGTTGATGATCGTTCCTTCGTGGAGCTGAATGTTGTCGATGTAGCCGTTGTCGTCGGTGACTTGCAGCGCGTAGCCGCCGTCGAAGTTGCTGATGCGGCCGCGAATTTGCGCGTCGTCCTGGACCGGCGCGGGAGCCGGGACCGCGTAGGACGGGGGTTCGTCTTGCGCCAGCGCCGGCAACGCCGCGAAAGCGAGCGGGAGCGCGAGGGCAAGAGCGGAGAGGAGCCGTTTCATATCGTTTTCGTTTCACCTCGAATGAGTGCGAGTTCTCTTCAATAAAACGCCGCGCAGCCGAGAAAAGACGCGGCCGACCATTAGGCCCGCGTTGAAGTTTGCTTATGTCCGGCTGGGGAGCTCACACGGTAACGCTTTGCCGAAGAGCAGAGCCCGCAGACGCGCGCGCCGAACGCTGCAACGCATGGCGCAACCGAGCGATGGCGACCTTGCCCAGCGTTTGGAGCACGCCCGCCGGGCGCTGGCCGAGACGCCGGAGCGCGCCGATCGGCTGACCGCCTACGGTGCCCTGCTGCACGCGAGCGGCGCGCTCGGCGAAGCGCAGATCGTCCTCGAGCGAGCGGTTACGCACTCGCCGAGCGACGCTGAAGGGCGCTATCGTCTCGCACAACTCTATGCCGGCGTCGGCAACCACGAAGCAGCGATTCCGCACTACGCGGCGCTCGTCGCACTCGTTCCGGACTCCATATCGGCGTTGACGTTGCTCGGCCAGGCGCTGAGCGCCGACGGACGCAGCGCCGCGGCGCTCGACGTCCTCGCGCGGGCGGTCGAGCGCGGTCCGGGTGATGCGGCCGCGCTCGCTAGTTACGCCATGGTCTTGACGGAGATCGGCCGGCTCGACGACGCCACCGACATCTATCGGCGCGCGATCGAAGCCGCCCCCGAGACCGCGTTTGCCTACCATGGACTCGCCAAGATCCGGCCGGCTGCGCTGAGCGCAACGGACCGTCACCAACTCGAAGCGCTTGCCGCCCGGGCCCCATTGGACCGCGACCGGTGGGAAGCGAACTTCGCGCTTGCGAGCGTCTCCGACGCCGACGGTTCCTACGAGCGCGCGGCGCGGCATCTGTCGGCCGCAAACGAACTGCGCCGCCGCGCCATACGCTACGACGAGCGCGCGACGCTCGCCGAACTCGCGCGCATCGCCGGCATCTACACACCCGCCTTTTTCGACGCCGCGAACACGAGCGCGACCGGCGACGACGTGCCGGTCTTCATCTTCGGCCTGCCGCGTTCCGGAACCACACTCGTGGAAGCGATCCTCGCAAGCCATCCGCGCGTTTTCGGAGCGGGCGAACTGCCGCGCTTCGCGATGCACGCGAACGAACTGCTCGGCGCGGGCGGCGCGTTCGCACCGGAGGTCATGCATGCGGCCGGTGCCGAGCGATTGCGAGAGATCGGCCGCCGGTACGTCGCTGATCTGCGCCGCCGCGCGCCGGCAGCCGCGCGGATCAGCGATAAGATGACGCTCAATTTCCGCTTCGCAGGACTGATCCACCGCCTCTTGCCGAACGCACGCATGATCCACGTGCAGCGCGCGCCGGATGAGACGGCGCTCTCGTGCTTCATGCAAAACTTCGCCGGCGAACTCGGCTGGCCGTACGATCTGGGCGAGATCGGCCGGTATGTGCGGGCCTACGAACGCGTGATGGCGCACTGGCGCGCCGTGCTGCCGCCGGATGCGATGCTCGAAGTCCGTTATGAAGACGTCGTCGAGGACCTCGCCGGACAAGCGCGGCGCATCGTCGCCTTCTGCGGCCTGGAGTGGGACGACGCGTGCCGGCGGTTCTACGAAACCGCGCGCACGGTTCGGACCGCGAGCGCGAGCCAAGTTCGCCGGCCGATTTACCGGAGCTCGCTCCACCGCGCGCAGCACTATCACGAGCTCTTGGGTCCGTTTCGGGCCGCGTACCGCTCCGGCGAGTAACCGCCGCACGTTCGATCGCCGCCGAGCCCGGCGGCGGCGTGACGCTTCGCGCCGCGGTTACTCGATGCGATCCGGCAGACGCTTGAGATACATGTCGATCGCATCGTCGTTGTTCTGGAGCGTCTCGACGATGCGTGCATGCGGCTGCGCATGGAGCGTCGGATAATCCACTTCGTCGTATGACGAGCGGATCGGAAACGCGAGGCGTTCTTCGCCGAGTGAGAACTCCGCCGCGACGCCGGGCTTGTTGCCGCGCGCGTCGAGCCGATGCCATCGATGGTCGAGGTAGACGGCGTTGAGCGCATGGACCGCGTAGCCGGCGCTGTCATCGTCGAGCAGGGTCAGACGCTGATAACACACCGCGGTCGGGATGCCGTACCGGCGCAGCAGCGCCGCGAAGAGATGGCTCTTCGGATAGCAGATCCCTTCGCGATATTCGAGCGCATCGCTCGCACTGCGTGTCACGCGACGCCCCTGAATATCCCACGAGTGCGGCACCTCGTCGCGCACGAAATGAAACACCCGCCGCGCCGCCTCTTCCGGCGCGCAGCCGCGCAAATGCTCGTCCACGAACGCGCCGATCTGCGGATGCAGCGAATCGATGAGCGGCGCCGGCGCAAGATACGCCTCAAGCGGCGCGCCGATTTCAAAGTCCATCACGGAAGTACTTCGATCATTCCAACATCCGATGGCTCCGGGGACGCCTCCCCATCCTGGCGCATGCCGGCGAGGTGCATCGAGATCGCACCCGACATCAGTCGCTCCGTTTCCGTGCGCGTTTCGCCTGCCGCGACGCAGCCGGGCAAGTCCGGCGCGTACGCCGACCAGCCGGTTTCCGTCGGAGAATAGATAACCATATACTTCATGGTTTCATCCCCTGCACGAGACGCGAATCGCTAGGTCTTCGCGATGTCGAACGGTACGCCGAGGTCGGCGGCGAGCTTTTCGAGGCCGTCCCAGACCTTCACGTGGATGGGGATACCGTTCTTGCGGTGGTCGAGGGTTTTCTCGTACTCGATTTCGCCGGCGACGTAGACGCGGTCGTGGCCGGGGGCTTTGGCGGAGTTTTTGAAGTCGCGCAGCTCGCGGTCCATGTCGGCTTTGAATGTATCCGCGTCGCGGAAGCCGTCGATGCGGAAGGCGCAGAACCAGTGCGAGATCGCGCCGGGGACGGGGCCGTCGGCCGGCTGCGGTTCATCGGTTCCAAATTTCCCGCCGGAGAGCACGCCGCAGAAGATGTCGACGAGCAATCCGAGACCGAAGCCCTTGTGGCCGCCGTTATCGACGCCCAGGCCGCCGAGCGGGAGCAGCGCGCCTTTGAGCGCGGCTTGCGGCGACGTCGTCTCGGCTCCCGCGGCGTCGATCGCCCAGCCGGGGTTGAGCGGCATTTCTTTGCGGTTGTAGACTTCGAGTTTGCCGCGCGGGACGGTCGTCGTCGCGAAGTCGAGCACGAACGCCGGTTCGTGCTTGGCGGGGATGGCGTAGGCGAGCGGGTTCGTGCCCAGCATCATGTCCTTGCCGTAGGTCGGGGCGCCGAAGCGCACCGTGTTCGTCGACGCCATGCCGATCAGGTCGTGATCGAGGGCCAGCATCGCGTAATAGCCGGCGATGCCGTAGTGGTTCGAGTTGCGCACCGCGCCGAACGCCGCGCCGTGCGCTTTGGCCTTGGCGATGACGGCTTCCATCGTGCGTTTCGCAACCGGATGGCCGAGCCCGTTGCCCGCATCGACGAGAATCGAGGTGTCGGTTTCGCGAATCGTCGTGACCGCCGGCGATTTCTCCAGCTGGCCGCCGCGCAGGCGGGTGACGTAGTACGACTCCAGGCGCGCGACGCCGTGCGACTCGATCCCGCGCAGATCGCTTGCGACGAGCACGTCCGCGACGATCGCCGCGTCCTCCGGCGCAACGCCGGATTTGACGAGAATCGCGGCGACGAAGTGCGTGAGGTTGCGTTCGGTTGCGAGCCGATAGTCGGACGTGACGGTGGCCAAGGGAACCTCCAGGGTGGCGGGGACGGGGCACCCACGACGATACCATCGGGTCATTCGGGGACGGTAGCACCGTGTGATTCGAAAGGAACGGACCATGGTCGCCGGGGCACGAAGGCGAGCCTTGCATGTTAGCGACCGCTCGCTGGGTACCCACGATTCTCCGGAGCCTCCTCGTGGCGGTTTCGTACCTCGTGGCATGGATCGTGCTCGAACGGCTGTCGCTCTTCCTCGCGCCGACCACGACCGGCGTTTACCCGTGGTACCCCGCCGCCGGCCTCTCCCTCTTTCTGCTGATCCGCTTCGGGCTGCGCTATACGCCGCTTATGGCGCTGGGCTCGCCGCTGGTCTGGTTCCTCTTTCCGCACGGGCAAAAGCTGGAGATCTGGCCGATCGTGCTCTTCGGCCTCGTCGCGACCATCGGCTACGGCCTGGCGGCAACGTTGCTCGTCCGGTTCTTCCGTATCGATCGCGAGTTGACGGGCACGCGCGACCTCACGCTGTTCTTCTTCATCGGCGGCATCGTCACGCCGTACATCGTCGCCCTCTTCTCGATCAAAGTCCTGATGCTCAACGGTTTCGTGCCGGCATCGCAGTATCACCCACAAGTCTTCCGCTTCTGGCTCGGCGACGTCACCGGCATCTTCACGCTCGCGCCGCTGCTCTTTTACCTCTTCAATCCGGCGTTCACGTCGCACCCGGTCAACCGCGCGTTGCTCAAATCGTACGCGCAGCGGCATCCGCTCGAAACCGGTGTGCAAATCATCGCGGTCGTGGCCGTGCCGATCCTCGTGGTCCACCAATTCATCGCGGGTGGCGGCCTCAGCCCGGACGTCCTCTACATCACGTTCGTCCCCGTCGGCTGGATCGTGATCCGGCACGGTCTCATCGGCGCGTCGTATGCGGCACTCGTAACCGACGTCGCGACGCTCGTGACGATGCGCCGCGAAGCCGCCGATCTGTGGACGGAAACCGAGCTGCAGATCTTCTTGCTCACGGTTTCATCGATCGCGTACGCGCTCGGCATGTCGATCACCGAGCGTGCGATCGCGCTCCTCCAACTGCATCACACCGAAGCGCTCTTGCTCGAGGCGCAGAACAGCGACCCGCTCACCGGGCTCGCGACGCTCCGCAGCGCACAAGACGCGCTCGGGCGTATTTTGCCGGAGCACGTCGCCGACGGCGAGTCGCTGGTCGTGATCTGGTACGACGTCGAGAATCTCGGCATCATCAACGACAGTTTGGGTACGGACGCGGGCGACGCATTCCTCACGGCAATCGCCGAACGTGTGCGCGGGCTCATCGACCCCGGCGAGATCGCCGCGCGCGTCGCAAGCAATTTCGTGATCGTTCTGCGCGGCCCGAGCGCGCTACGCGAGCGCTGCGAGGCGGGGCTCGCCGTGCTCTCGCGGCGCTATCAGATCGCGACGCGCGAGATCTTTCCATCGGCGGTCATCGGCTACTGTGTCTACGACGATCCGGCGATGAAGGCACCGGAGATGTTCCGCCGCGCGCACTCCGCGATGCGCCGCGCCAAGCACGGTAGCGGTTCGCGGATCAAGTCCTATTCGCGCCGCCGCGACACGAACGCCAACCACCTCGAAACCCTGGCCCGCTTGCATCGCGCCGCCGATGACGGCGACTTCGAGCTCTTCTACCAGCCGATCGTCGCGCTCGCGAGCGGCATCGTCACGGGCGCTGAAGCCCTGCTGCGCTGGAATGCCGACGGCAAGATCCTCGCGCCCGCCGACTTCTTTCCGGCGCTCGAACGGAGCGCACTGATGGATCGCGTCGGCTGGTGGGCGATCCGTGAGGCGATCGCGCAGGCCGGCCGCTGGCACAACGCAGGCCGCACGCTCGACGTCTGGATCAATGTCGCCGCGCGCCTGCTGGTCGATCCCGGGTTTGCCGGGAAGGTCATCGCCCTCATCGACGATTCGGGAACCGATGCCGGACACATCATCATCGAGGTGACGGAGCGTGACGCGATGCATGATCTGGAGAAGATGAGCGCGATCTTTCGTCAACTCCGGGCCCGCGGGCTGCGCATAGCGATCGACGACTTTGGCGTGGGCGAGTCCTCGCTCGCTCGGCTCCGCGATGTCGACGTGGATATCCTCAAGATCGACGGTTCGTTCGTGACCGGGATCCCCGCTGACGTGCGCGCGCTCAACCTCGTCCGCAACGTCGTCGCGATGGCGAACACGCTGGGGCTGCGCACGGTCGCCGAATGGATCGAAGGGCCGGAACAGGCCGACGCCGTGCTTGCCGTCGGCGCGGATCTCGGCCAGGGCTTCCATCTCGGGCGGCCCGGCCCGCCGGGCACGATCTTCCCCGCCGGGACGCGGCTTGGCTGAACTCGCGGCCGCGCTGCGGGCGATCGCGGGCGACGGCGGCGTGCTGACGGCACCGGAAGACCTGATCGCCTACGGGTTCGACGGGACGTTTTTCGACCGCACCCCGCCGCTGGTCGTGCTGCCGCAGACGATCGACGAGGTCGTCGCGATCCATCGCCTCGCGACCCGCGAGCGCCTCGCGATCACGCCGCGCGCGATGGGCAGCGGACTCTCGGGCGGCTCGGTGCCGCTCGACGGAAGCATCGTGCTCGGCGTCGCGCGCATGAACCGCATCCTCGCGATCGATACGGTCGACCGGGTCGCGGTGGTCGAGCCCGGGGTCATCACCGCGGACCTGCAAGCGGCGGTCGAGCGTCAAGGACTCTTTTACCCGCCCGATCCCTCTTCACTGCGACAGAGCGCGATCGGCGGCAACATCGCCGAGAACGCCGGCGGCGCGCGCGGCCTCAAGTACGGCGTGACCGGCGATTACGTGCTCGCGCTCGCCGTCGTGCTGCCGGACGGCACGCTCATTCGTACCGGCGGCCGGTCCGTCAAGAACGTGACCGGCTACAATCTGCGCGCGCTCTTCACCGGCGCCGAAGGCACCCTCGGCACGATCGTCGAGGCGACGCTACGGCTCATCACCCGGCCGACGGCGGCGCGCACGGCGCTGGCGGTGTTCGAGCGGCTCGAAGATGCGGCGGCGAGCGTCACCGCCGTGCTCGAAGCGGGGATCTTGCCGACCTCGATCGAGCTGATCGACCGGCTGACGATCCGCTGCATCGAAGAGAACGCGCCGGCCGGGCTGCCGCGCGACGCCGATGCGGTGTTGCTCTTCGGGGTCGACGGCGACCACGTCGAGATCCTCGACGGCGAACTCGCCGCGATCGAACGCGTCGCGCGCGAGCACGGCGCACGCGATGTCACGCGCGCGCACGACGCGGCGGAATCGGACCGGCTGTGGGCCGCGCGGCGCGCCATCTCGCCGTCGCTCGCACGGCGACGGCCGAACAAACTCGGCGAAGACATCGCCGTTCCGCGCCGCGGCATCGTCGCGATGTGCGCGCGGGTTCGCGAGATCGCGGCGAAATACGATCTCGAGATCCCGCTCTTCGGCCACATCGGCGACGGAAATCTGCACCCCAACATCCTGTGCGACAAACGCGATCCGGCCGAGATGGCGCGCGTCGCCGCCGCCGCGCGTGAGATCTTCGAGGCCGCGGTCGCACTCGGCGGAACGCTCTCGGGCGAGCACGGCATCGGGCTGCTCAAGAAACAATTCATGGAGCTGGACCTCGGTCCGGAAACACTCGCGTTGATGCGCGCGATCAAGACGGCCGTCGATCCGCTCGGCATCATGAATCCGGGCAAGATCTTCCCCGAGCCGGGCGGAGCCGACGCATTCCGGCTGTGAGGCTGAGCCCCGCGCGCGGCACGCTGCTCGCGCTCGTTGCGCTCGCGGCCGTCTTGCGGTTGATCATGCCGCCGGCGCACCCCGACGCGTTCCAACCCGACGAGGTCGTCAACGGCTACGACGCGTTTTGCCTCGCGCATACGGGCGCCGATCATCACGGCAACGGGTGGCCGCTGCTCTTCGAGTCGTTCGGGGACTGGGTTTCGCCGCTCTTGACGTATCTAACGGTACCGTTCGTCGCGCTCGGCGGCCTCTCGGCGTTCACGGTCCGGCTGCCCGGCGTGCTCGCAAACGTGCTCGCCGTCGTGGCGGTCGCCGTGCTGGCCTTCGAGTTCACCGCAGCGCGCGCCGCCGCATTGGTCGCAGCCGCCCTGCTCGCCACCTCACCCTGGGATATCGCGCTCGCCCAGTGGGCCGCCGCGCCGACGCTGCTGCCGCTGCTCGCGACGCTCGCGGTGCTCTTCGCGCTACGCGCCATGCGCACGCGACGGACGCTCGACGCGCTCGCCTTCGGCGTCTTCTCCGCGCTGCTCGTCTACGACTATCCGACCCAGAAACTTTTCGCGCCGCTGCTCGTCGCGGTCGCGCTCGTGTGTCTGCGCGGGTGGCGCGAGCGGGCGGTGCTGCTCGTCACCTTCACCTTGATCAGCGCGCCGATGTACGCGCTTACGTTCAGCGACCCGAAATACAACGCGCGCTTCGCCTACGTCGGCCTCAACCCGCGCGCGCCGGACTTCGCGTCTAGCGTCCTGCAGCGGTACGGTGAATACTTCAATCCGGCGTTTCTGTTTCGGCACGGCGACATGAGCTTCGCGCCGTTTCTCGAGCCGTTCTTCATCGCCGGTATCGTCGTCGCGATCGTTGCACTCGCGCGCCGGACGAGACCCGTCGTTCCGCGCCGCGCGGCGGCCTTCGTGCTGACGATCGCGTTCCTCGCGCCGCTGCCCGCGAGTCTGACGGTCGACCATCTGCATCCCAATCGTATCTTGCATGCCCTGCCGCTGGCGGTGCTCCTGACGGCGACCGGGACCGTCGCGCTCTTCGCGCTGATCGAGAGCACACTGATCCGGCGCATCGCGGCGGTCGCGATGGCTGGGCTGCTCGTCGTGGCGACCGGCACGTTCGCGCACAACTATTACGATGGTCGCCACGTACAAACCGGGTTCGCTGAAGAACAGCCGGGCCTCGGCGACGCGATCGTCGCGATCGTGCGCCGTTTTCCGAATGCGCCGGTCGTGGTCGACACGACCGCTTTCAACCAGCCCTACATCTACTATCTCTTCGCGGCCCGCTACGATTGCACGAAGCTCCCGCTCGCGCAGATGCGCGCTTCGCAAGCGGCGGGAATCACCTGGGCCTACGTCTCGGCGATCGGGAACATCCGCTTCCGGCCGATCGCGCCGGAGGAACTCGCGCAAACGGTCGCGCTCGCACCGATCGCCGAAGGCAACGTCGAGTACACCGTGCGGCAGGGCCGCGGCAACGTCTATTTGTCTCGCTAACGAGCAAACCACCACCGTCACGCCGGCAGATCAGGATGACACGGCGGAGAGGGCGTCGTGCGGGCAGCGGGCAAAAGCGAGCCGCATGCGCGCGGACGACGGCTCAACCAAACTGATGCTCTTGACCGTCGTCGCACTCGGCACGACCTGGAGTTTGAGCGCCGGGGCGCTTGCAATTCCGGCCTGCGTCGGTCAGCCGCTGCTGCGCTGCGGGACGAGCGCCTACAATCACGTCGATCCGTGGGCCACCGCGATCCTCGTGCTCGGCATCCTCACCAGTTACGCGATCTTCTGCGGCCTTCGCAACGCGGCGGCGCTCGTACTCGGCTACGCAGTTCTCTTCGCGGTGGTCAACCGCGCGTTCCGGCTGCCGCAGCTCTGGGTCAGCGACGTCATCAACGCGACGCGCGAAGCACTCGGCGTCATGAGCACGGGCGCGAACCCGTATCTGCACGATTATTTGACCACCGCACCGCAGCACTCGCCGTTCCCGTATTTGCCGGGCGAGCTGTTCTTCTACGGCATCCCGTACGTGCTGGTGCATTCGGTCGACGATTGGGGCAAGCTCGTCGGGATCGCGACCGTCTTCGTGTTCGCGGCGCTCGCGCCGATCGTCGGAACGGCGCGGGCCGCGCTCTGCGTCGCGCTGTACGGCACCTTCGAGCTCGCGATCGCGACCTCGGTCGACGGGACGAACGACATCGGCGCGGCGTTCATGCTGCTCGTCGCAGCCGGGCTGCTTGCGTGGTCCGACGTGACGCGCGACGGCGGCCGGCAACCGCGCGTTGCGACGGCGCTCTCGATCGCGAGCGCCGTGTTCCTGGCCTGGGCGATGCTCTATAAAGCGACGACCTGGCCGTTTTTTCCGTTCTTCGCGCTCTATCTGTGGCGGCGCGACCGGCGCGACGCGATCCGCTCGATCGCGATCGTGGCGGTGCTCTTCGTCGCGGCGATCGTGCCGTTTCTGTTTCCCGATCCGGCCGGCTTCTTCGGGAACGTCTATCGCGGTTTCGTGTTCAACGAATATTTCTACGGGCTTACGATCTGGACCGGACTCACGAACGCCGGCGTGCCGATCGATGCCGGCGCGCGCTTCATCTCGGTACTCTTTCCGATCGCGGTGATCGGGACGTTTCTCGTCCTCGTTGCGATCCCGTCGCGCACCGTCGGCGGCGTGCTCGCGCGCGGCACCGCCGTCATCACGACCGCACTGCTCTTCGCGCACTTCGCGACCTCATCGTATTACGCGTACGCGGGCGCGCTCTTCATCGGTGCGATTGCGCTGGCGGGGCCGCGCGCGACGCCCACGCTCGGCGCCTGATGGAGGCAAACCGGGTCGCGCTGCTCGCCGCAACGCTGCCGCTCTTGCTCTTCGGGATCGGCGGCGATTACGCGCAGCCCGATCCGCTGCACTTCGGGATCCTGATCGCCGGTGCCGCCGGCTTCGGCGGTGCGCTCGCGCGCCGGCGCTGGGCCGGCCCGCTCGTCATCGCGGCGCTGCTCGTGGTCGGATGCCTCGCCCGTGCGAACGCCGTCGACTTTCCCGGCAGCGACGTGCTGCCCGCAACCCGCGAAGCGGTCGACGTCCTCGCCGGCGGCGCGGACCCGTACGCGCACGTCTTTCAATCGACCGTGCCGCCGGGCGCCGTGTTCGCCTACCCGCCCGGCGAGATCGCGTTCTATTCGCTCGTGCAGCTCGCCGGCGTTCCGATCGCGCGCGCCGAGCACCTCACGGGCGCGCTCGGCCTGATCGCGATCGCGTTCCTCGCGCCGCTCGCGGGTGAGGGGTTCGCCGCGCTTGCGATCGGCATCTTGGCCGGCGCGGGCGATCTCGTGGAGCGCACGGGTGACGGGAGCAACGACACCTCGGCCGCGCTGCTCGTGCTCGTCGCGCTCGCGCTGCTCGCCTGGGCGCTTGCGACGCGTGGCCGGACTGCCCGCGTGCTGTGGTTCGCGTCGGCGATCGGCTTCGGCTGGTCGATCGCCTTCAAAGAATATGTGCTGCCGCTCGCGTTCTTCGTGGCGCTCTTTCTCTGGCGTTCCGATGCGCGGCGTGCGCGCGGCTGGATCGTGACGGCCGCCGGCACGGTCGCGTTCTTCGTGGTGCCGTTTTTCGTCTGGAATCCGGCCGGCTTCATCGCCAACGTCGGCGGCGCGTATCTCTATCATCCGAGCGCCTACGGGCGCAACCTGTGGCGCGATGCGGTCGGATCGCTGCCGGCGCTTGCGGATGCGCTCGGGCCGATCATTCCGCTGGTGACGCCGCTCGCGGTGCTGGCGGTCGCGATCCTGTTGTGGCGCCGGCCCGCGCGAACGCTCGGCGCGGCCGTTTTGCAGGGCTGCGCCGCCGTTGCGGCACTCTTCGTGTTCGCGCGTTGGACGACCAGCGTCTATTGGGTCTTCCTCGCGCCCGCCGTCGCGGCGGGCCTGGCCGTCGCGATCGGCGCGGCGCCGCCCTTAGGCGAGCGCGAGCGGCTCCGGACCGAGTAGCGCATGCGTCGCGCTCGGCTCGCCGAGCGCGTGCGGTTCGTGATCCGCGTCGTCATCGAACGAGAACTGTTCGATCGACGCCGCGAGCAACGCGGCTTCGCCGTCGAGCTCGCGCGCGGAGTTTGCGATCACCTGCACTTGCGAAGCGAGCTGCACCGCCGCCGCCGAGACTTGATCGGCAAGCGATGATTGGGATTCGGCGGCCTCCGCGACCGGCGCGATCGACGAGGCGACCGAATCGACCGTGACCTGCATCTCGCCGGCCGCCGCCGCGTTCTCTTCGACCACGGTCGAGACGCTCGCCATGTTGCTGGTCAGCTGCGCCGAGGCATCGCGCATCTGCTCCGCGCCTTGGGCGACGTCTTCGGCGATGCGCTGCGTTTGCGCGATCGCGCCTTCCACCGTCTGCAGCGAGCTTTGCGCCTTGCGCGCCAGACCCAGGCCGTCATCGACGGCGCTCTCGGAGCTGCGCATCGCTTGGGCGGCGCGCACGGCATCCTGGCGAATTTCGCCGAGGATGGTACCGATCTCGCGCGT
>Ga0116230_10003534_pt1 | contig 15278 bp, 13 predicted proteins | sample S1TSphfallax_3_FD_88678 | JGI IMG/M metagenome (GOLD analysis project Ga0116230, IMG submission 88678) | Host-associated microbial communities from peat moss isolated from Minnesota, USA - S1T2_Fd - Sphagnum fallax MG | ecosystem: Host-associated > Plants > Peat moss > Unclassified | place... | reverse complement strand
TTACGGACGCGAACGGCCAGATATCCTGCCCCTTGACGCCGGGCGTATAGTAATTGGTTACATGCAAAATATTCGCATCCGGGGGGCCCGGACCCACAATCTGAAGAACATCGACCTGGACCTGCCGCGGGATCGGTTGATCGTACTCACCGGCCTCTCCGGTTCCGGAAAGTCGTCGCTCGCGTTCGACACCATCTATGCCGAAGGTCAGCGCCGCTACGTGGAATCGCTGTCGACCTATGCGCGGCAATTTCTGTCGATGATGGAAAAGCCGGACGTCGACACCATCGAGGGGCTCTCGCCGGCCATCTCCATCGAGCAGAAATCGACCTCGCACAACCCGCGTTCGACGGTGGGGACGGTGACCGAGATCTACGACTACCTGCGCCTGCTGTATGCGCGCGCCGGCACGCCCCGGTGCCCGGATCACCACATCGATCTGGCGGCACAAACCGTCAGCCAGATGGTTGATGCGATACTCGAGCAGACCGAGGGAACGGCGATGATGTTGCTCGCGCCGGCCATCGCCGAACGCAAAGGCGAACATGCGGAGCTCCTCGAGGAACTGCAGGCCGGTGGATTCGTACGGGCGCGAATCGACGGCAAGGTCGTGGAACTGGACCAGGCGCCGAAACTGGACGTTCGCCGCAAACACACGGTCGAGGCCATCGTCGACCGATTCAAAGTGCGTCCCGACTTGGCCCAACGCCTGGCCGAATCCTTGGAGACGGCGCTGCGCCTCGGCCAGGGCGTCGCGCGCGTCGCTTACATGGACGACTCGAACCGCGCCGAACTCGTGTTTTCGAACAAATTCGCCTGCCCGGTCTGCAATTACGCGCTCAGTGAACTCGAGCCGCGACTGTTTTCGTTCAACAGTCCGATCGGCGCCTGCGCCACCTGCGACGGCATCGGCACGCAGGAGTTCTTCGATCCCGACAAGATCGTCGCCAATCCCCATTTGTCGCTGGCGGGCGGCGCGGTGCGCGGCTGGGATCGCCGCAATGCGTACTATTTCCAGCTGATTCAATCCCTCGCCCGACACACGAAGTTCGACATCGAAGCGCCCTTCGAGAGCTTGCCGCCGAAGATCAAGAACCTCGTTTTGTTCGGCAGCGAGGATGAACAAATCGAATTCAAGTATCTCGACGGCAAGGGGGGCACGACCAAGCGCAAACACGCCTTCGAGGGCATCGTCAACAATCTGCAGCGCCGCTTTCGGGAAACCGACTCCGCGACGGTGCGTGAGGAGCTGGCGAAGTATCGTTCCGAACGTCCGTGCCCCGACTGCGGTGGAACCCGCCTCAACAAGGCTGCACGCAACGTGTTCGTCGGTGGCATGAGCGTGCCGGAGGTCTCTTCGCTGTCGGTCGCACGCGCCATCGAGTTCTTCGGCACGCTCAAACTGACCGGTTGGCGCGGTGAGATCGCGATCAAAATCGTCAAGGAGATCGGTGACCGCCTCGGCTTCCTGGGCAACGTGGGGCTGGGCTATCTGACCTTGAACCGCAGCGCCGACACGTTGTCCGGCGGCGAAGCGCAGCGCATTCGCCTCGCCAGCCAGATCGGCTCAGGGCTGGTCGGCGTCATGTACATCCTCGATGAGCCGTCGATCGGCCTCCACCAACGTGACAATCAACGCCTGTTGGACACGCTCGTGAATCTGCGCGACCTGGGCAACACCGTCATCGTAGTCGAACACGATGAAGACGCGATCCGGCAGGCCGACCATGTTGTCGATCTCGGCCCGGGTGCCGGCGTTCACGGCGGGCGCATCGTCGCACAGGGGACGGCGGCGGAGGTGATCGCCCATCCCGATTCCATTACGGGTCAATATTTGAGCGGTCGAAAGCGCATCGAGATTCCGGCCAAGAGGCATTCACCGGATCCGAAACGGATGCTGCGCGTCAGCGGCGCGACGGCCAACAATCTCAAAGACGTCACGGCGGAGTTTCCGCTCGGTTTGATGACCTGCGTGACGGGCGTGTCCGGGTCCGGCAAGTCCACGCTGGTGAACGACACGCTGTTCCGCGGCGTGGCCACCTCGTTCAATCACGCATCCCCCGGCTCGGCACCCTTCGAACGCATCGAGGGACTCGAGTACATCGACCGGGTGATCGAAATCGATCAGAGTCCGATCGGCCGCACGCCGCGGTCCAATCCAGCCACCTATACGGGGCTGTTCGCGCCCATTCGCGAGATATTTGCGACCGTCCCGGAGTCCCGCGCGCGCGGTTACGAGGCCGGCCGGTTCAGCTTCAACGTCAAGGGTGGGCGCTGCGAGGCGTGCCAGGGTGACGGCGTCATCAAGGTGGAGATGCATTTTCTCGCCGACGTCTATGTGGCCTGTGATGTCTGCAAAGGCAAGCGCTATAACCGCGAGACGTTGGAGATTCGCTTCAAGGGCAAGAACATCCAGGAGGTTCTGGACATGACGGTCGAGGACGCCCTGCCGTTCTTCGCGGCCGTGCCCACCGTGCAACCGAAATTGCAGACCTTGCTCGATGTGGGGCTCTCCTACGTTCGGCTGGGCCAGAGCGCCACGACGCTATCGGGCGGCGAGGCGCAGCGCGTGAAACTCTCCAAGGAATTATCGAAGCGTGCGACCGGCCGCACACTGTACATTCTCGATGAACCGACGACGGGCTTGCACTTTGCGGACATTGCCCAACTGCTCGCGGTGTTGCACCGGCTGCGCGACGAAGGCAACACCATCATCGTCATCGAACACAATCTGGACGTCATCAAGACGGCGGATTGGGTGGTGGACATGGGGCCGGAAGGCGGCGATGGCGGCGGCAGGGTCATCGCCGTGGGCACACCGGAACAGATTGCGGCCAATAAGGCCTCGCAAACCGGGCATTATCTTCAGGCAACGTTGGCGCAGTCGCAACCGGCACGGCGCAAACGGGCGTGAATTCACCCTGGCAGCTGTTCCTCGCAGCGCTGCGGTTCGTGACCCAGGGAACACCGGCTCCGCCCGGAATTGCGCATACCGCTGCGCCGCACGAGATGAGCCGCTTCGTTCCCGTGGTGGGGGCGTTGGTCGGCCTGATGGGTGCCGGCGCCTATTGGGGGGCCGCGCAGATCTGGCCGACCAGCGTCGCCGTCGTCCTTTCCTTGCTGGCCACGGTATTGCTGACGACCCCCCGCGATGTCCCCCGTGCCCGCTTCGGAGCCATTTATTGGGTATTTCTGCTGCTCACCAAGTACAACGCGCTGATGGCTCTGTCGGCGGCGAACATGCCGTTCGCCATACCACCGTTCTTCGCGCTCGGCTCGATCATGGTGGCCGCACATGCGGCGAGCCGCACGCTGGTCGTGTCCGTCATGGCCACCGAGACCACCGGACCCCTGCGCGTGACCGCCGGCGACCTTTGCATTGCATTGCTCGTGGGCTCGGCACCGGCGGCGCTGCTCGGTATTCCTGGTCTGATCGCCCTCGTGAGTGCCATCGTCGTACGCCTGTGCCTCACCGCCTATGTGCTGCCGAAATTCCAGTTTCCAGCACACGAGCGCTTGGATATCATTCAACAGTTGACCGAAGTCGGCTTCTACCTGGGCGCGCTGGCCAGTTGGAAATACATTTAGCGGCTGCGCCCCGCCGCTCTCTGCCACCCACCCGAGATCCTGATGTTCAAAACCGTGCTGCTGTCTCTGATCGCCTTGAGTGTGGGCCTGCCGGCCGTGAGCATCGCCGACCCGAGCGCCGACATCGTGCAATTGGAACAAGACTTCAACGCAGCCTACGCGGCCAACGACTTCGACAAGTATTTCGGCTACTACACTCCCGATGCGGTGTTCTGGTTTCCGGAAGGGCGCACCGACCTGCCAAGCTATGAACGAGAGTGGCGCGAGTTCTTGCAGAGCGGCGCCGGCATCAAGGCCGGCGTTACCTCGGACATGCACGTGAAACTGAGTCCCAAGGGCGATACGGCCATTGCCAGCTACGTGCTGCGCTTGACCACCCGCGAAGCCGACAAGAAGGTCCACACCGAGGATTATCAGGAGAGCGACGTTTGGTTCCAGACCGAGGCCGGCTGGAAAATCACCCACGTCCACTACTCGAAAGCGCCCAGGCCGAAGCCGAAGAAGGCGTAAGCATTGCAACCGATTCGCGTTCCGACCGGCCGATGAGGCGACGCGTCGCGTCCCTGCTCGCGCGCAGCGCCCTACCCCTGCTGTCGCGGCTCGACCCCGAGCGGGCGCATGATTGGGGCCTCGCCGGCTTGCGTTTGCTGCATCCTCTATGGCCCGTCGTCGACGTGCCGGGCGCCCTGGCCGTGCCGTGTTTCGGCCTCAAGTTCGCGCACCCGCTCGGACTTGCGGCCGGCTTCGACAAGAACGGGGATTACCTGGACGCATTGGGAGCCATGGGTTTTAGTCACGTCGAACTCGGCACCGTGACGCCGCGGCCGCAGCCCGGTAACCCCAAACCTCGAATGTTCAGGATTTCGGCGCGCGCCGCCCTGGTCAACCGCATGGGCTTCAACAATAAGGGCGTCGATCATCTGCTGGCGCGCCTCGCCACCAGCCGTTTCCGTGGCATTCGCGGGATCAGCATCGGCAAGAATGCCGATACGGCGATCGAACATGCCGAGGCCGACTACGTCACCTGCCTACGCAAGGTCTACACCCAGGCAGACTACGTCGCCGTCAACGTGTCATCTCCGAACACGGCCAGATTGCGCGAACTGCAGGCTCGCGAGGGACTGGAACGCATCGTCGGTGCCCTGTTGGAAGAGCGGGCCCGGCTGAAAATGCGGCATGTCAGGCACGTGCCGCTCCTCGTCAAGATTGCGCCCAATCTCGATACCGAACAGCTGACGTCGATGGCGGCCACCCTGCGCGCGCTCGGTGTGGAAGGCGTGATCGCGACGAACACGTCGATCGATTTGAGCCTGCTGGGATCCGCCTGGCCGGAAACCCAGCGCGGTGGATTGAGCGGAGCTCCGATTCATTCGTTATCCATCGCCGTCATCGCTCAGTTGCGCGCGGAATTGGGGCCGCACATTCCCATCATCGGTGTCGGCGGCATCGTCAGTGCCGATCATGCGTTGGCGACGCTGCAAGCCGGTGCCACTCTCGTCCAGGTTTACACCGGCTTTGCGTACCAGGGACAACGCCTGGTGCAGGAAATATTGACCGCCCTCGCGCTCAACGGCGTCGCGCCGGCGCTTGCGGATCGCGGACTCCGTCCAGAAAAGCGCCGATGATGGGATTCAACCACTCCGAGCGTCGAGTGAACGTGGCATGGTCCGTCCCCGGCAGCACGCACAATTCGGCGTCGGGTAAGGCATGAAATATCTTCAGCGTGTGCTCGAGCGTGATCGCGTCGCGATCGCCGGAGATGACGAGCACCGGCTTATCGATCTTGGCGAGCAAACTCAAGCTCAACTCACTTTCGGTGGGTGACGTCAGCCACAGGTGCGCCAATTTTTCGTCGATGGTCTTGGGCTTCGGAATCTGCATGGCCCGCAGGCCCTCCAAGTCCTCGGGTTTGAGTCCGTCGGGAGCGATGTTGACGCCGCTGATGACCAGCCTTCGCACCAGTTCGGGATGCCGGACTGCCAGCATGAGCGCGAGGATTCCCCCATCGCTGAAGCCGACGATATCGACATGCTTGAGTCCGAGCTTCTTGAGCAGCGTGGCGGTATCCTCCATCATGCCGGTGTAGCTCAAGGGTCCGGGAACATCGGGCGTATGCCCCTGGCCCACTTGGTCCGGCGCCACGAGGTGATGGTGTTCCGAGAACACGTCGAGTTGCCGCTCGAACGAGTGCTCGCCGGAGTCGCCACCGCCGTGCAGCAAGACCAAGGTCGGCCCCTTGCCGCGCACGGCATAGACGATGCTGTGGCCGTGGATGTTGGTCCGGCTCCACTCGGTGGGTTGCTGTGCCGGGGCGGAAGCCGCACCGGCGCGGCTCGCGGGAAGACATAGCGTCAGGATCGCAGCGGACAGCACGGCAAGCGCGGCCTGGATCGGTCCCCAGCGTCGTTTCCACCCCTCATGGCGCATCGATGTCATAACCCTTCGCCCGCAACTCGTCGAGCAGTCCGCCATGCTCGAGCAGAATATCGATGTTGACCACCGCGACCGTCACGCCGCCGTCGCGCAGCCGTCGCTCCATGTCATCGAGCCACGTACGGCGCACTTGCGCGATCAGTTCGCCGGCGCCGGCGCCCGCATCCAAGGCCGCCCGGCAGGCATCCACCTCGCCGGGCTCATGCAATGCGTCGATGCGCTCGATGTTACCCGTCGCCCACGCCTGCGCTCGGGCGACCAGTCGCGGTAGATCCGTCTCGACCGTCACCAACGATGCAGCAACGCAGGCGTTCTCCGTCGCCGGCGGCAACGTCTTCAGCGCATCGAGCATGTCGTGCACGCCCGCGATCTTGACCTCCTCGACGGGGACGTCGTGCTTCTTGGCGAGCATGCGCACCGCGGCGCCGAGATCCAGCCGCGTCGACAGACCGACCTCATGAAATGCGGCCTGCTGTAAAAATGCGGCCGCGATGAGCGGACGGTATCTCTCCCACTTGTCGGCGTCGTCGGAGTATTTGGCGCGCTGCGCGGAGAACCGGGCATACAACGCCGGCGGCATGACGTCCCTCAGGCGCTTACCGCCGCCGACCATCAGGAGGCTACGCTCCGTGAGGAGGAGCCACAGGATCCGCACGATGCCGAACTCCAAGGGCTTTTGGACGACCACCCGATTCGTGGAATCCAGCAACTGCTCCAGCTGTTTGGAGCGCCAGGTGATCCCCTTGGGCAGCGGTGACATGCTGCCCAAGATCCAGAGATGCGCAGTGCCCCGATGCACGTGCCACATACCGGGGCCGGTGTGTTCGCCGGTCACGACCACCTCGTCCAGCACCTGGGGCGGAGCCGACTCGCCGGATGAGAATTGCGCCACGAGGCAGGCGAGAACGATGGCCGCGACCCGCGGCCCCGACGCTCGGCATCCGGCCATCATGCCTGCCACGACACGATCCGGCGCACCAGTTCACGTTCGCGCCCCAGGATCACTTGTAGGATCGTCATATCGCGCCAATAGGAGTGTTGTATGCCCAGCATTATGGCACCGGACGCCCGGTTCGCGTGTACCCTGGGAAGCGCGCTGCTGGCAGTCTCGGCCGCGGCTTCTGCGGATATCCCGATACCGAGCACTTACAGCACGCTGCCGACCGACTACTCGCTGTCCTTCGACGGGGCTCGGTCGACCGACGCATTCTCGGTGTTCAAGATGTCGGTTGCGAATGGATTGGGCACGCTGGAATCCGGCTTCGCGGCATCCGATGACCCCCGGCTGCGGCCGCTGACTCGCCTGGATTCCGCTTGGAATTGGACCGCACCGCTGATCGGATTGCCCATACGAGTGGGCGATGGGGTGAGCAGCGTCGGCTTCTGGGACCAGCCGGCCCGTATCGGCGGCATCCAGTTGGGCAGCGCGCAACCGTCCGTGCCGGAGATCGTAGTCCCTACCGCGGCCGCCATGTCCAAGGACGCCATGGGGTTACAGTTACAAAGACCGTTATTGGAAACCGCGGGTCAAGGCGACTTCTCGGTGGAATCCGGGTGGGTGCGCGAAAACTTCGAGCTCCGCAGTGCGGACTACGGTCCGCGGATGACGTCGGGCACTTATCGGTACGGCGTCAACACGGCCACCACCGTCGACGGCGAGCTCGCCCAGGTGTCCGGCCAACAAAGTATCGTCGGCGTCGGGATACTCGAGGGATTGGGTACTTTGGGTTTGGTATCGGCCAAGGTCGCGAGCAGCCGCGACCCGGACGGGGCGGGCTGGCTGGCCCGCATGGGATACGACTTCAGCCACGACGGCCTCAGCATCGCGCTGCGGTCGCATATTCAATCGCCGGGATTTCAGGATGTGGGCGATACCTCGACCCTCGAGCCGTTCCGGACGCGCACATTGGCGAGCGCCCGCGTCGATCTGGGCTCATTGGGCAAGGTCTCGTTGGCGAGCGCCGCCGAAACGTACACGGACGACAGCCATCGCGAGATCGTTGCGCTGACCCACGCGATGCCTTTCGGCAGTGGCGGCATCGTGTCCACCGCGGCCGCCTACTCACCCGGTCAGCTCGGCAATTCGGCGCTGTTGTTGTCGTTCACCTATCCGTTCGGCGACATCGAAGGCCGGTCACACCCGGTTTCGACGGCGATCAACTCGGCGCTCGACCGCACTATCGTCGATGCGTTCGGCCAGACGCGGCTGCCCGCGACCGGCCGTGACGACAAGTGACGGCGATCAACGCTTCTGGGTCGTCAAGGCCTTCAAGAAGTCATAATAGAACTGCACGCCCGTGTAATAAGACTCGACGGGGACGCGCTCGTCCTTGCCGTGCATTCTGACGTCGTCGCGATCGATGGCAACGCCCGAAATGCCATAGCTCGGAATTCCGGCCATCATCGTATAGACGCTGTCGGAAGCGCCAGTCATCAGCACCGGAATCAAGGGGATGCCCGGCCATGATTGGTCGGTCGCACTGCGCAACGCCCGCATCAAATCCGGCCGCAGCGGTGGCGGCGTCATGGACTTGCGGTCCGAACCATGATCGGACACCTCGCCGGCATCGCTCACGTATTTCACCGTCATTTGCGGATCATCGAACAATCGTTCCAATGCGATGCGGATCTCCTCCTGCGAGTGACCAGGGAATATCCGGCAATTCACGTTCGCTTCCGCTCTCTGCGGCAACGCATTCGGTGCGTGACCGGCGCTCATCATGGTCGCGACGCACGTGGTGCGCATCGTCGAGTTGTAGCGGGGATCCTTCGACAGCCGGGTGATCGCGGCCGGATCTGGCGGGGTCGCGAGAATGGCGCGCAGGTCCGCTGCGGTCTGACCCGATTCGATGGCCGCCATCTGCGTGAAATACTCCCGCGTCACGGTGTTCAGTTCGAATGGGAACGCCGTCGTCTGCAATTTCGCCAAAGCGTCGACGACATGATAAATCGCATTGTCCGGTTTCGGCAGTGAACTATGACCGCCCGGATTGGTCGCGAGCAGTTGATAGTCGGCATACAGTTTTTCCGTCGCCTCGAACTCCATCGCCAACGGCCTGCCATGATCCGTCACCACGCCGCCGGAGTCGGGATTGAGGACGAACTCGGCATCGACGAGTTCCCGATGATTCTTGAGCAGCCAGTCCACCCCGTTCGACTTGCCGCCCTCTTCGTCAGCCGTCAGTGCCAGGATGATGTCCCGGTCCGGAACGAATCGTTCGCTCTTCATGCGGATGAAATCCGTGACGACGATGGCGTCGCTGACTTTCATGTCCTGCGTCCCGCGGCCGTAGTAGTAGCCATCCTGTTCGACGAATTGAAACGGGTCGGTGGACCAATCCTCACGCCGTGCCTCGACCACGTCGAGATGGCCGATGATGAGAAGTGGCCGCAGCTTCGACCCCGCTTTACCGCGGTAGCGCGCGACCAAATTCCCCTTGCGATCATTGGGACCCAGAACGGTCACGTCGGACGCCGCGAAGCCGGCATCGAGCAATCGCTTAGCCATCGCCTTCGCCGCCACGGTCGTGCTGCCGATCGAATCGGTGGTGTTGATTTCGATCAACTCCTTGAAAATATCGTGCGCCAAGGCACGGGTGGCCGGGTCGCCTTGGGAAGCCGCCCAGACGGCAAGGGGCATCCCGAGCGCGATGCAAGCGGCGCCGATCGACGCCCAAGGTAAGCGGATATTCAAATCGAGTCTCCGGGAGGGTCGAAAAAGGAGCCGAGGATGGAGGGTCCGTGCGCGCACGTCAACCGGCAGGCGTGCCACGCTGCCAGCGGGCTGTGGCAGGCTGCCAGCAGCCTGCTAGTGGTATTCTGCGCGCCCGATCAACCTCGATGACAACCAGGGGAAACTCAAGCCATGCCCGCAAAGCTCAAGGGGAAACCCGCGCCGAAAACCGACACGCGCGACACGGCGCGCGACGGCGTCACGCGCGAGGCCGCCGAGGCCGCGGTGAGGACGCTGCTGCGATGGGCCGGCGATGATCCGGACCGAGAAGGATTGCGCGACACCCCGAAGCGCGTGGTGAAGGCCTATGGCGATTGGTTCTCAGGCTACGGCTCGGATCCCGGCGATTACTTGCTCCGCACCTTCGAGGAGGTGGAAGGCTACGACGAGATGGTGATTCTGCGCGACATCTCGTTCGAATCATTTTGCGAGCATCATATGGCACCCATCATCGGGCGCGCGCACGTCGGCTATCTACCCACGGATCGCGTGGTCGGCATCAGCAAGCTCGCACGAGTGGTCGATGGCTTTGCACGGCGCTTCCAGGTCCAAGAGAAACTCACTGCCCAGATAGCCGGTTGCATCAACGACATCCTGAAGCCTCGTGGGGTTGGCGTGGTGGTCGATGGGGTTCACCAATGCATGACGACGCGCGGCGTGCACAAGCGCGGCGTGTCGATGGTAACGAGTAAAATGCTCGGTACGTTTCGCGATGACCCACGGACGCGGGCGGAGTTTCTGCGTTTCATCGACATCGAGGGAGCCCCCCGCGGCTGATCGGCACGCGGGCGAATCAATTACGTCTGCCGGCTCCCCCGGGCCCGCGGGCGGGCATCAAATCCACCGAGAAGGTGTATTTGTGCCGCTCGCCGGCTTGGAGCGCGCCGACGCCGACGACGTGCCGGGCCACTTTCTCGCCGCGCTCGTTGGTGATCGCGATCACCACGCAATACTCGCATTGCTCCGTGGGCACGACGTGATGGATCGATCCTTCGATGCGTACCGCCGAGACTCCCTTGATCTCCGGTTCCGCGCTGCCGGCATTGAAGCGCAAGTGATGCTGGCATCCGGGACAGATGCTCGCGCTTTGCAGCACCGTCGCCCTGCAATGCGGACAGACGCGCGTAGCGCCCAGAGTGCCTGGACGGGCGACGCTCACCACTAGATCTTGCCTACCGCCAGGCCTGACGCGACGGCCATCTTCAATGCTTTGTCTTCATCCCAGCCGAATTCGACGTGCCCGCGCATACGCGAGCCGGCGGCTACGGTGATGGAGCCGGCCTTCACATCACCGACGATGATTCCGCCTTCGAGCACATCGACCCGTTTCGCCGATTCGATGTTGCCCTGAAGTTCGCCACCGACGATCACGATACCAGCCAGCACCTGCCCGGTCAGATGGGCTCCGGGTTCGATGTTGAAGTTGCCGTCGATGCGCACGTCGCCCTTGAATCGTCCGGCAATCCTGACGTTACCGGTGCCCTCGATCTTGCCTTCGATCGACAGGTTGGCGGCGATGACGGATTCGCCGGCCTCGGCGCGCTGCGGAGCGGCCGCCGGGCGGCGCTGAGCCACTGCCAGCGACGGATCGGTCGCGGTGCGAGGCTCGACTCGCTCAACCGGGCTGCGCTCCTGGGTCGGCGGTGGTGGAGCGGCGATAGGTCCCGCTGCGACGGGCGTGGGGGTTTCCTTCCAAAGTGCCATGATGTATTCCTCCCGCTTGAAAAGTCCGTAAAGCGTACACGCTAATACCCGAATATGTCATGGGGGGTGAGTGTCATTACCCATCGCCGCGCCGGGTTACACTATTCTGCGCGCTGAAACCGAGGGCGAAGGCACGTGTTCCAAGAACTCAACTCTTTGAATCCCGACGCAATTCTGGGCTTGATGCTCAAGTTTCGGGCGGATCCGTCCAGCACTAAGGTCGATCTCGGTGTCGGTGTTTTCCGCGACTTGTCCGGCAACACCCCGATCTTGGAGTGCGTGCGTCGCGCGGAACAGGCGGTGCTCGCCGCGCAAGTGACCAAAGTCTACGTGAGCGCAGCGGGCCGCGAGGAATTCAACTCAGCAGTCGAAGCCCTGGTTCTGGGTGACGCCCACGTTGCGCGTCGCGAACGGCGGGCCCGCACCGTTCAGGCGCCCGGAGGCTGTGGTGCGTTACGGGTGGGTGCGGAACTCATCCGCGCCGCCGCTCCCCACGCGACGGTGTACGTGAGTGATCCCACGTGGGGCAATCACGTACCGCTGCTCGGCAGTTCCGGCCTGCGGCTGGAGCGCTATCCCTACTACGACCCGGCAACCCATGAACTGCGCTTCGGTGCCATGATGGAGCGCTTGGAGCGGGCTACGGCGGGCGACGTGGTGCTATTGCATGCCTGCTGCCACAATCCGACGGGCGCCGATTTGGATCGGGAGCAGTGGGATTCCCTGATCGAGTTGCTGCTACGCCGGCGCCTCGTCCCGTTTTTGGACCTGGCTTACCAGGGATTCGGCGACGATCTCACCACTGACGTGGCGGCGGTCCGCCGCGTCGCCGAAAAGCTGCCGGAAGTCTTGATTGCGACGTCTTATTCGAAGAATCTGGGACTGTACCGCGAACGGGTGGGGGCTCTGACCGTCGTGGCCGCAACTGCATCGCGGTCGGATGCGGCGAACAGTCACGCACTGCAGATCGCCCGCAGCATTTACTCGATGCCGCCGGACCATGGGGCCGCCATTGCGGCGTACATTCTTGGCGACCCGACGTTACGAGAATCATGGGTCCTGGAACTGGCCGCGATGCGCGAGCGCATCAAGGACATGCGCGTTCTGCTGGCGCAGCATCTGCGCCACGCTACCGGAAGCGACGCGTTCGACTTCATACGGTCACAACGGGGCATGTTTTCTCTGCTGGGCGTATCGAGCGCGACGGTCGACCGTCTGCGCGAAAGGCACCACATCTACATGACGAGCGACAGCCGTATGAACCTTGCGGGCATCATGCCGCACAACGTGGCGTTCGTGGCCGAGGCGATCGCCGCCGAACGCAGCGCTGCGGGCGAATGACCGTCGATCCGCCGTGATCAACCGGCAAGCGCCTCCTTGAGGGCGGCGACTTCCTGTGCGCAGTCCTGCATGACGCTGGCAGTCCTCTTTGCATCGAGGCCAAGGCGCCGCACCGCGGGCAAATCATATAAGTCTGGTTCGAAGCCGGCAGGGTCCGGAAAATGGGACACCAGCAAGAGAGCCACCGCGATCAGGTCGCGCAGGTCCGGTGCGCCGGACTCCATCCTGCTGTGATTCTGCTGTTCGCCGATGGCGTGCGCCATATCCGCGGAAAACCCCCAATTCTCGAGAATGGCCTTGCCGATGGCGGGATGCCAATCACTGATGATGCCGTCCAGGATGGCGGAATTGGCGAACATCTCCGAATGCTCGGCGGCACGCGTCAACACATGAAGCTCCCCGATACCATGCATCATGCCGGTGAGCAGCGCTTCGTCCGGGTTCATGCGGGTCAAGGTGCGGGCCAACACATACGACAATGCCGCGACCAAGGTGCTGCGCTGCCAAAGGTCCTCCAAATGCGGCTCGAGCGCTTCGAACCGATTGGCGCTGCGGATCTGGGCCATGGCGAATGCAATGGCGGCACTGCGCACCAGGTTGTAGCCGATGCGATTGATGGCCGTACGTAGCTCGACGACGGTCCGCCCGCTCCGATTGAAGGATGCTGAGTTCGCGATGCGGATCAGGCGTGCGGCGAGCGCGGGCTCGGATCCCACCACACGCGTGACCTGTTCGATGGAGACTTTTCCATCCGACAAGACGCGGCGCACGCGAATCGCAATATCCGGAAAGGACGGTATATCCACCTGACCAGCCGAGAGTTCGGCAGCCAGCATGCGCACGAACTTAGAAGCGCTATCGGCTTGGCGGTCCACTGGTGAACCGCTGCCGTATCTCGCCATGGCGGGACCGCTCGGTAAAGCGTCCTTGACCATACACCGAGAGGACGCGCCGCCAAAAGAGGACGGCGCCGGCATTGCGCTGGTACTCGACGATCTCCCATTCGCCCGCGAATCGATCGAAAATCAACTTCGCCGCGTCGCGGCCTATCCCTAAGCGCCGATGCGGCTTGCGCACGAAAAACTCCGACATATTGAAGGTCGCGGACTTCTCACCCGCGGCCGAAATACGCGGACGGGTCACCAAGGCAAAGCCCACGGGCTCGTTACCTTTGAGAATCAGTAGCGGATGCGATTGGTCGTTCGCGAACCAATTGGCGAATATTTCGTCTTCGCGCGGATTGTCCGCGCCCAACACGGAAAACAGACCCGTATTAAGATCGGACAAGGCGTCCAAATACTCGCCGTAGACACTGTGGATCCACTGGCGATCATTTTTCGAGTGCCGACAGTCACGAATACTTACGAGCAATGAAGGCGCCTTCCTTGAGCCTCACAAAAAAATACAGCCCGGGAGGATCAGCCATGATGGCTGTCCGCCCGGGCATTCGGTGTCAGCTCGAAGCGATTACGGCTTCGGAGCTGCAGACGCCGCAGAGGACGCTGCGTCGGCAGCGGCACTGGCGGCGGCGGCCGAATCGGCAGCGGCGGATGCGGCAGAATCCATCGGAGCGGCGGCAGGCGGCGTCGCGTCGGTGGTCGGAGCGGGAGCCTCGGTTTTGCTGCCGCAGGCGCTCAACACCAGTGCAGCGGCAAAAGCGCTTAATGCAAGTTTGGTCTTCATCTATCGATACCCCAGAAATATTTAATGATAAAACGTGTTGGGCAAGCTGTAATCATGGGCTTCCACCCAGATGTCCGGGCCGATTTTAGAGTGTTTTCCCTGACTTTCATATCCCTTTCGGCTTTGATGGAGCGCCTGTAACGTCCAGAATGGTCATAATAGCCGACTGTTTGCGAGCCAGTTCGAGGAGCGAGAGTGACGGCAGCACCTTTGGATGATCTTTATTCGGAGCATTTGAATACCTTGATGAGGCGGACGAATCGGATACTGTCCGACACCGGCTTCGACGCGCTGATCGTCCACGCGGGCAATCCGCTGACGCTGTTCATGGATGATCAAGACTACCCTTTCAAAGTGAATCCGCTTTTCAAAGCGTGGGTCCCGATCACGGACAATCCGCGCTGCATACTCATATACGTGCCAGGAACACGTCCCCGGGTGTTGTTCCATCAACCGAACGACTATTGGCATAAGCCGGCCGCACTGCCCGTTGCTGCCTGGGCGGAGAGCGTCGAGATCATCCCCATGGCCGACATGGCCCAGGCACCGTCGCATTGGGCGAAGTTGGGTCGTGTGGCATTCATAGGTCCGACCGGTGCCTTCGACCCGGCGCCCCAATCGCTCAACGATGCGGCCTTGCTCGAGCGCTTGCACTATGACCGTGCCATCAAAACCCCGTACGAATTGGAGTGCATGCGTCGGGCGACCGCTCTCGGCGTGCGCGGCCACCTAGCGGCCCTCGGCGCATTTCGCCGCGGCGCTTCGGAGTATGAGGCGCATATGTGCTACCTCACAG
>Ga0116230_10003533_pt1 | contig 15278 bp, 13 predicted proteins | sample S1TSphfallax_3_FD_88678 | JGI IMG/M metagenome (GOLD analysis project Ga0116230, IMG submission 88678) | Host-associated microbial communities from peat moss isolated from Minnesota, USA - S1T2_Fd - Sphagnum fallax MG | ecosystem: Host-associated > Plants > Peat moss > Unclassified | place... | reverse complement strand
GCGCAATGGCTCTGCGTTCCGCCAGGATTGTCGCTGAACTGGTAGAGAGAGGCAACAGGAGTGGGGCCGAAGTAAGTGGCCGCGGACCCAATTGCATCGTTCGAATGCGAGCTTCCTGTGCGGCTTCCAGCTCCAGAGCTTCGTCATATTGGATCGGGAGGAAGCGAATCGTGTCTCCCGGTTTGACCTGGCCGACCTTCCAGAGTTCCGCTTTGACGATGGTAACGGGGCATACAAACCCGCCCAGGCTCGGGCCGTCGTGAGTCAGAATGACCGGACTGTCGCCGGTGAAGTTGATGCTGCCGATCGCGTACTCGCAGTCATGTACGTTGGACGGATGCAGACCTGCTTCGCCGCCCGTGGCCCGGGTCCATGTGGGCTTGGGCCCGATGAGCCGTATGCCAAGGCGATTGGAGTTGTAGTGTACTTCCCATTGTGACGCGAAGAATACCTCGATGGCCTCTGTGGTGAAGTAGTCCGGAGCGCCATGGGGACCGTAAAGAACGGCGATCTTCCAGGCGCGAGGGTAGCTTGGTATGAGTTCCACAGGATAAGCACGGGGTTCGTCAGCCGGTGGCGGCGTTGTGCTTGCCGCTCGATCCGGTTGGTTGATCGGAAGCATGTCGCCGGCGCGCAGCGTGCGGCCAGCATGGCCACCGAAAGCCCCAAGAACGAAGGTGGACTTGCTGCCAAGGTAGTCCGGAACGTCGAAGCCGTTGCGCACCGCGAGATAGGTTCGACATCCGCTCGTTGCTTGTCCCACAGCCAGAATCTGCCCCGCTTTCACGTGTACCGGCGTCCACATGTCAAGAGGCGACCTGTCGATGGTTGCGGGCGTGGCCGCTCCGGTCAGCGCGATCACGGCGCCGGAGTGAAAGCGCATTATCGGACCGATCAGCGTGCATTCGAGCGCCGCTGCCTGGATCCGGTTTCCGACGATGCGGTTTGCGATGCGGAATGCTTCGTCGTCCATGGGACCCGAAGGTGGGACGCCAATGTCCCAGTAGCCACTTCGCCCGGGGTAGTCCTGGATCGTTGTGTAGGTGCCGGGTTCGAGAACCTCGATCGCGCAGGCTTGGTAGGCGAAGCTGTCGAGGAAGCGGGTTGTAGACGAACCGGCAACGAAGGTCTTGCTGGCGATGACCTTGCGCAGGAAGTCGAGGTTCGTGGCGATACCGTGCAGCCTTGTTGCGTCCAACGCAAGCGTCAGCTTGGCATGCGCTTCTTCGCGCGTCGCTCCGTGGGCGATCACCTTCGCCAGCATGGGATCGAAGAAGGGTGAGACTTCGGTGCCGGTCTCGACCCATCCGTCGACCCGAATCCCCGCCGGAAAGTGAACCTCCGTCAGCGTGCCGGGCGACGGTTGAAAGTTCTTGGAGGGATCTTCCGCGTAGACGCAGACTTCGATGGATGCGCCTTGCGGCGGCCGGCGAAGAGTATCCCAGTCGAGTGGCTTACGCGCTCCCACACGTAACATGCACTCCACAAGGTCAAGACCAGTGACCATCTCCGTGACCGGGTGCTCGACCTGGAGCCGCGTGTTGACTTCAAGGAAGTAGAACTTGTGGTCGGAGGTATCGTAGATGAATTCGACGGTTCCAGCGGAACGATAGTGGACCAACTCCCCGAGTTTGACGACTGCCTCCAGCAGCGCGCTGCGCGTGGTTCGATCGAGATGGGGCGCGGGCGTCTCTTCCACCACCTTCTGATTGCGGCGTTGGATAGAGCAATCCCGCTCGCCGAGCGCGACTACGCGGCCTGCGCCGTCGCCCAAAATCTGCACCTCGATATGGCGAGCACGATCGACGTATCTTTCAAGAAAAATTCCTGCTTCGCGGAAGAACTGCTGTCCCAGCCGCTGCACGCTCTCGTAGGCATCGGTAAGCTCTTGCGGCGAGGCGCAGCGCGAGAGGCCGATGCCGCCGCCCCCGGCGGTGCTCTTCAGCATCACTGGGTAGTGAAGCCGTTCCGCCGCGTCCAGTGCCTCTTGCAAAGTGGAAAGCAGGCCGGTTCCGGGTGTGAGCGGCACCCCCGCGTTGGCAGCCAACTCGCGCGAACGATGCTTTAGGCCGAACTCGCGAATCTGAAGCGGGGTTGGGCCCAGGAAGGTAAGACCAGCCTGCTCACAGGCTTCAGCGAACTCGGCGCTCTCGGAGAGGAAACCATAGCCGGGAAAGACGGCTTCTGCGCCGGATTCCCGGCACGCCGCAATCAGCTTGTCGATGCGCAGATAACTTTCCGCCGGACGAAGGCCGCCCAGCGCGATCGCTGTATCGGCTTCACGCACATGGGCGGCGTTGCGATCGGAGTCCGCGTAAACCGCGACGCTTCGTATGCCGAGCCGACGGAGTGTCCGTATGGCGCGAAGAGCGATTTCGCCGCGATTGGCGATGAGCACGGATGAGAACATAGCGACTCCCAATGAGGTCCAGCTTAGAGACTAGCCAAGTATGCGGCCCAACCGCCGAAGGCGGTAATGTCTTGCGCTCCGGCAAGGCCGAACGGCTCGCAGATGAAGCCCTTGACGGTGCGGCCATCGAGGAGTGATAGCGAACCAATGCCGAGCGGCGGCGGCACCTCCGCGGTGAACGATCCGAAGTTGCCGACCGGGACGTCCCACAGTTCCACTGCAATGGAACTGCCCCGTTCTCCGTTCGAGACCCGCAGAAGGCCCGGTTTGCCCGGTGAACTATTGGCCAGTTCATACAGCCGGTAATCCCCCGAAGTCGAAGTTGCCTCCACAAAGACAGCCCCTCGCGACGTGAGTTGATGGTTGAGCGGCATGCCACGCAGGTGAGCGCCAACGACCGCGACACGAACGGCACCGCTTGCCGGCGGACATATCTCTTTACGGGGGGAATGGTAGTGGCGTCCCGTTGCGCCAAGGGTTTGATGATCTTTCAGGGTGCAGGTGTACGCCTGCCAACGACTCCCGAATCTTGCAAGGGCTTTGTCGTGCCAGGCGCGCGCCAGCAGCGTAATGCCCGCCGGAAGTCCATCACCGCGCATACCTGCCGGAAGCGCCAGGGCGCAAAGGTCGGCGAAGTTTGCGAAGTTGGTATGAACCCCCAGCCGCGAGTTCAGCGTGACCGGATCGGCGAGCACCTGTTCCAGGGTGAAGATGGTCGGAGAGGTTGGGACCAACAGGGCATCGACGTTGGCCATGACGCCATCGACCAGCATGCTGAGTTCAGCGCGGCGGTACTCGGCATTGAAGGTATCCATGGCGGAGAAGCCGGTGGCTCGTTCGACGATGCCGCGAACCACCGGATGAATGGCGTCGGGGTTGCGTTCCCACAGCGCCTGCACCGCGGAGAAACGCTCCGCGACCCAAGGGCCTTCATAGAGCAGCGCGGCAAGCTCCGAGAAAGGCGCAAAGTCGAGCGGCACGATCTCAGCGCCCATCTCCCGCGCGACATCGAGAGCGCGGTGGTAAGCGCTGGCCGCCTCTGCGTCACCAAAGAACTCGGGTGACATGGGGACGCCGAAGCGTGGCTTGAGCGGGAACCCGAGGGGCGCGGACTTCGATTGGACGCGGGAATATGCATCCCGCTCATCGAAACCGGCGGCAATCTCCGCCACGCACTCCGCGTCCTCGACCGTCAGGGCGAAGATCGAAACACAATCCAGGGTGCGGCAGGCAGGCACAACGCCGGTGGTGGGCAGCCAGCCGCGGGTGGGCTTCAATCCGACGATGTTGTTCATCCCCGCCGGGATGCGGCCCGAACCGGCGGTGTCGGTGCCTAGAGCAAACGGCACGATGCCGCGTGCGACGACCGAAGCTGAACCGGAGCTCGAGCCGCCGCTGATGTAACTCGCATGAAACGTGTTAGGGACCGCACCGTAGGGAGAGCGAGTCCCCACCAAGCCGGTTGCGAACTGGTCGAGGTTCGTCTTGCCAACGACGATAGCGCCGGCGTTCCGCAATCGCTTGACGGTAGTTGCATCGGACGTTGCAACATAGGAGAACTCTGGGCATCCGGCAGTGGTGGGCCAGCCCGCCACATCGATGTTGTCCTTCACGGCGAAGGGGATGCCGTAAAGCGGCAGACGGGCGATGTCTCCATCCACTTCGGCCACGCGCTGGGAAAGTTTCTCGAGTTGCGACTGCAAGCGTGTCTCGTCGAGGATGGCGATCCAGGCGGGATCGCCATCCTCGAAGCTAATCAGTTGCAGCAGTTCGGAAGGGTCGAGATCGCGACAGCGGAATGCCTGCTGCCACTCGTTGAGGAGCCACGCGGATTTTTTTTCTCTCTTCATCTTGCACACTTGCATCCCGTCATGTATACAACATCTCAGCTTCCCAGTCCTTTTGCAACTATGCTTCCTGCCCGCTACGCCAGGGAGTTTTCTTGAAGAAAATCCTTGCCCATCCCCACGCATTCATGCAAATGGGCGAGGAAGAGTTACGCCCAGCAGCATCGGCTTTCGTAAGTTCCCGGCGAAGCCAATGCTGCATGGAACGGTCTCTTGCGCTCATTTTCAGGGAATTCCGCAATACCCCAATTATTGACTCCATGGAGGCTCCAACGTGACGCAACGATGCACAGACTCTTCGGAGGCATTCTCTTTCCAGCGCGGAAGAAAGCTTCTGATCGCAACCATCACTCTTGCCCTTTGCACGCTGCCGATGGCAGCCCAAATTGCCTCGTCATCGCCCACCCTTGAGCCGGAAGAGGCACGCCTCTCTTCCTCACAAACCCTGCTTGCGGAATCGGCGAACCCGTTCTCCACCGTCGCGACATCAAGCCCCGCGGCAGCCGGCGCGGCCGTGGCACCGGCAGCCGCGGCGCAGGATACGCCCGCGAAGCTTTCCCTGCCGAAAGACATCTACAACGGCGGATTCTTCGTTGAGAGTGCCGACAAGAGATTCTCGCTTTATGTCAACGGTCTGGCACAGGTTCGCTATACCGGCTTCGTTCCGCACCAGGACGTGACTGCTTTCGGCGAGCCGGCAACCGGCAGCAGCACCTTCGATGTGTACCTGGCTCGGGTCGCCCTCTCTGGGTCTGTCTTCGAACCGAGTCTGAAGTACTTCTTCCAGATTCAGGGCAATACGGCCGGCGACAGCAACTCGATCAGCTTCATCGATTGGTTCACGTCCAAGACTTTTTCCAAGGCATTCTCGGTGCAGGTAGGGCGCTCCTACACGCCTTACAGCTTCGAGTACTACTGCAGCCCGGCAAATTATCTCTTTGCCGATCTTTCGACCGCGGAGATCGCCTTCACACTGCCACGGACCATCGGAGTGGAGGCCTACGGCCAATTCGGCAAACTGTCCTACGCTGGGATGGTCTCCAACAGCATTCGTGCGCTTGATGCCGGCGGCCAGGAGAACTTCAATAGCAAGCTGGCCTACATCGGTCATGCCCAGATCGATGTTCTTGCCCCCTACGGCTACGTCGAGACCGACCCCAGCGGTCCATCGAAGCAGGCGCTTTCTTTATGGGGCTCCGTTGCCTACAATCCCATCGCCTCGAGCTCGCAGTATGAGAACGTGACCGTAGGCGACACGACGGTGAATGCCAACACCACCGTCGCCTATCGCGTGGGGTATTTTTCGCTCCAAAACACGGGCTACTGGCGCAAGACGACGCAGGTCTCCGGCGCGCCCACTAAGAACTCGTGGGGCTACGGGGAGCAGGCCGGTATTTACCTAAAGCCAAAGAAGCTGGAGTTGACGGAACGAATCTCGGGTGTCGACTGGGGCGCACCGGACAACCTCTCGGTGAGCTCAGGGGTTGAGAACACCTGGTTCGTCGGACCTGGTTTCCCCTTTCACCGTGTAGCGGAGGATTCGATCGGGCTCAATTACTACCTGTTCGGTCATCACGCAAAGCTGCAGTCCGACTATAGCTATGTGCATGGCAATACCTTTACCGACAAGTACTTCGCCGCCAACCGCATCCGCATTCAAACGCAACTCCAGTTCTGATCTGAGCCTCCGTCCTCCCGCGCCCGCAAGGGCTTTCAGCAACGTATGTCAACATAAGGAGAACTTTCCACATGAAACCGATGATCAAAGCGATTCGTTTCCTCGCAGGCGCCTGCTGCTCTACGCTGCTTTTCTCGGCAGTGAGCATGGCGCAAGAGCAGACCGTCAAGGTCGGCGTTCTTCACTCGTTGTCGGGCACGATGGCGATCAGCGAAGACACGGTAAAGAACGCAACGCTGCTCGCGATCGATCAGGTCAACGCCTCGGGCGGCGTGCTCGGCAAGAAGATCGTTCCTGTGATTGAAGATGGCTCATCCGATCCGGCGATCTTTTCGCAGAAGGCGCAGAAGTTGATTCAGGAAGACAAAGTCGTCACCGTCTTCGGCGGTTGGACGTCGGCGAGCCGCAAGGCCATGCTGCCGGTCTTCGAGCGTTTCCACTCCCTCCTCTGGTATCCGGTTCAGTTCGAAGGCAACGAGTGTTCGTCGAACATCATGTACTCTGGCGCTCAGCCCAATCAGCAGATCCTCCCGGCGCTCGAGTACGCCTTCCAGAACGGCAAGAAGAAAGTCTTTCTGCTTGGTTCAGACTACGTCTTTCCGCGCACGGCAAACCTGATTCTGAAGAAGCACATCCTGAAGAACGGCGGAACCGTCGCGGGGGAGGAGTACGTTCCACTTGGGGGTACGGACTTTAGCGCGATCATCACCAAGATCAAGATCGCGAAGCCGGACGTCGTCTTCAGCACCGTCAACGGCGACAGCAACGTCTCGTTCTTCAAGCAACTGGCCGCGGCGGGCATCACGCAGCAGCAGCTTCCGATCTTTTCATTCAGCATCGCGGAGCAGGAAGCCAAGGCGATGGGAACTTCGCTCGTCGCGGGCGGCTTTACCGCGTGGAACTACTTCGAGAGCCTCAACAACCCGAAGAACAAGGCTTTCATCGCGGCCTACAAGACGAAGTACGGCTCAGATGCTGTGCTTGACGATCCGATGGTACATGGCTACATCGACGTTCTCATCTGGGCCTCGGCGGTGAAGAAAGCCGGCTCGTTCGATCCGAACGCCGTGCGCAAGGCTGCTACGCAGTTGGCTGAGACGGCCTCGCCGCTTGGTGAGATCAAGTTCGCTGAGAACCAGAGTCTGTTCCAGACCGCATATGTCGGTCAGTTCCTGCCCGATGGTCAGGTCAAAGTTGTCTGGCAGTCCAAGGGCCCCCTGCATCCCGATCCTTATGACGCGCTCGCCTTCCCCGGCAAGACCTGCGTCATCAAGTAACCCTCGACGTTCTACCAAACAATCAAACGTGGAGTGGACATGGGGCAGTTTGCAATCGTTGCAGGACAGATCTTCAATGGTTTCAGCGTAGGGTCCATCCTCTTGCTGATCGCGTTGGGTCTCGCCCTCAGCTTCGGGTTGATGAACGTCATCAACATGGCGCATGGCGAGCTGCTGATGGTTGGGGGGTATCTATCCTATGTGGCCTGCAAAGTGGTTCACGGCCCCATGTCGCTCCCGTTGTCGTTTCTCTTTGCCTTCTTTGGCGCGGCTCTGCTCGGCGCGCTCCTGGAGATCACCATCATCCGTTGGCTTTACGGCAGGCCGCTCGATACCTTGCTGGCAACCTGGGGTGTCCGTCTCATTCTTCAGCAGGGAGCCCGCAGCTTGTTCGGCCCGATCGGCGTTGAGGTCGTGGCCCCTGCGTGGCTGTCCGGCGTCGTCTCTTTCGATCATGGCTTGCTGACCGGCTTGTCGCTGCCGTATGTGCGCATCTTCATTATCTTCTTGACGATCCTTGTTCTTTCTCTGCTGACTCTCTTTATCGCCGGGACGCGGTGGGGACTCTATCTGCGAGCGGTTCACCAGGATCGCGATATGGCGCAGGCGCTTGGCGTGAACACCAAGCTCGTCGATCTTCTGGTCTTTTCCGTGGGAGCTGGCGTCGCCGGACTGGCGGGCGCAGCCGTCGCGCTGATTGCCCCTGTCACTCCCACAGTTGGCCAGAACTACGTCGTCTACGCGTTTCTCGTCGTCATCGTCGGAGGACTTGGAAGTCTCTTCGGCACGACCATCGCGGCTCTTTCGGTTGGACTGATCTCTTCATCCGTTCAGATGTTCACGAGCGTGAGCCTGGCGGATGTTTTTCTGCTTGTTTTGGTGATCGTCTTCATCCAGTTCAAGCCTCGCGGCATCATCTTCACGCGCAGCAGAAACATGAAGGAGGCGTAGATTGAAGAAGTGGATCCAAATCGGCTTTGAAGCCGCGCTGCTCGCGATCCTGATTGTGGCGCCCTACGATCTCTCGTCCTATCATCTGTCGCTGCTTGGACGTTTCTTAGCCATGGCCATCCTGTCCCTCGGAATCTCATTGACCTGGGGACAAGCGGGAATTCTCAGTCTGGGCCAGGGAGTGTTCTGGGGCCTCGGCGCTTATGTCCTCGCCATGCACCTCAAATTGGCGGCGCTAGCCCCGGGCGATATGCCGGACTTCATGATGTGGAGCGGACTCGACCATCTTCCGGGTTGGTGGAGTGTCTTTCGCAATCCCTTGGTCGCTCTGGCTGGCGTCGTGGTCGTACCCACTGTCGCCGCGGGAGCTATGGCTTGGCTCGTCTTCAATCGTCGCGTGAGCGGAGTCTACTTTGCCTTGCTCACCCGGGCGCTGGCCCTGGTCTTCTCGACACTGCTCATCAGCGAGCAGGCTTATACCGGGGGCTTCAACGGCCCACCGATTTCAGCACGATCCTTGGACATGAGATCGTCGATCCCAGCTTTCAACGGGGGATTTACTGGGTGACGGTTGCTGCGCTGGCGCTCGCCTTCGTCATTTGCCGCTGGCTTCTCGGAACCGGCTTCGGCAAGGTGCTCGTCGCCATTCGCGATGGCGAAAGCCGCGTGCGGTTTCTGGGCTACAGTCCCGCCGCCTACAAAACCCTCGCGTTTGCCCTTACCGGTGCACTTTCCGGAGTGTCGGGCGCGCTTTATATTCTGCACGCCGGCGTCATCTCCCCAGCGATGGTCGGCGTCGTGCCGTCCATCGAGATGGTCATCGCCGTCGCCGTCGGAGGCCGGTCAAGCCTGATGGGCGTTGTGCTTGGCACGCTGATCGTCAACTTCGGAAAGGACACGATCAGCAGCGCGATCCCGGAGTTGTGGCAACTCGTCGTCGGAGCACTATTCATCCTGGTGGTCACCGCACTGCCGAAGGGACTTGTCAGTCTGCCCGGAATCTTCCTCCGCCTCAAGGCCGTCATCTTCAAAGCGTCGCCGTCGGATGCGCTGCAGAGCCGCCAAGTTTAGAAACGAGATTGTCCGCAGCACCCATTGCGAGGTATTCGTATGCAAAACCCGCTTCTGTCCGTCGAGAACGTCACTGTCAGCTTTGACGGCTTCAACGCACTCGATGGAATGAACCTGCAGCTCATGCCGGCGTCCATCCGGGTTCTTATCGGTCCGAATGGAGCCGGAAAATCGACCCTGCTCGACGCCATGATCGGCCATGTGAAGCCCGCGAAGGGACGCATCATCTTTAAAGGCGAAGACATCACCCGTCTTGACGAGTACAAGATCGTGCGCAAAGGCATCTGCCGCAAGTTTCAGGCGCCCGGTATTTTGGAGAGCCTTACCGTCTCCGACAACATCGCACTTGCTGCACGGCGCCATCGCCAGTGTTGGAGATCGTTCGAGACGCGTCCGACCTCGCACGTCCGGTCGCAGACGGAGCGAGTCCTCGGTTTGACCGGACTAGAACACAAGAGAAATTCCCTCGCCTCGCAACTATCGCACGGGCAAAAGCAGTGGCTTGAAATCGGCATGGTGGTTGCCTCCGACGCGGAGTTGCTGCTGCTCGACGAGCCCGCAGCCGGCATGTCCCAGGATGAGTCGTCGCAGACCTCGGAGTTGATCCGCACCCTCTCCAAACAACACAGCATCCTGGTCATCGACCACGATATGGCCTTCGTCGCGCAGTTGGACGCGCCAGTCAGCGTCATGCACATGGGCCGGATGCTCAAACAGGGAACGCTAGACGAGATTCGGAACGATCCCGAGATTGCGGCAGTCTATCTTGGGCGTACCAAGGAGCTTTCCCATGCTTGAGGTTCAAGGTCTTTCTGCCTCCTACGGCAAGAGCCCCGTGCTGGATTCCATCGATCTCGCGATCGCATCGAGCGAATCCGTAACCCTACTCGGTCGCAATGGCGTCGGGAAGAGCACGCTGCTTCGCACGATTGTGGGACTTCATCCCGTCTCCAGCGGCTCCATCTCCTTCCTGGGCACCGACGTGACGCGGAGCCCATCCTACCGTCGCACGCGGCAAGGCATCGCCTATGTTCCGCAGGGAAGGGGAATCTTCCCGCACCTGACAGTGGATGAGAATCTGCGGCTCGGCACCGCCGCGGGAGCGGAAGAAGGTGTACCCGATCACATCTTCGAGCTATTTCCCGTGCTGCGCCGCGTCGGCCATCGCAAAGGCGGCGTGCTGAGCGGTGGAGAGCAGCAACAGCTTGCCATTGCCCGGGCCATGGTTTCAAAACCGAAGCTACTCATCCTCGACGAGCCCACCGAGGGGATTCAGCCTTCCATCGTGCAGCACATTGAAGAAACCTTGCTCGAAGTGCGCACGCAGTTGAAGATCGGGATACTGCTGGTCGAGCAGTATCTCGATTTTGCCTGGTCCATCGCGGATAGGTTCTACATGATGCGCCGGGGAAAAATCGTGGCGTCCGGCGATCCACGCGAGTCGGATCCGACCAGCGTGCATCATCTCCTGACGGTGTAGCCGGAAGCTGGATGGGGATGGCCGAAGCGGGTTTGCGCCGCAGGTCGTCGCTGAGAACAACCGCCGCAGCGATCTCTCTCATCGGAGTCCGCCGGTGGCGGCTCTCCTGCTGGATTCGCTGGTACGCCTCGCGCTCGTTCAAATTAAGGTCGCGTTGCAAGATTTTGGTGGCGCGGTCGAGGATGTTGTTAAGTTCGAGTTGGGCGGAGAGCCTGGTATTTTCCGTGTCCAGCCGAGCCCGCTCGATCTCAGCGCCCACCAAGAACCCGATCGTGGAGATGAGCTGCACCTCTCTCTCGGAATAATCGTAGCGCTGCTTATGCTGCACATTGATCACCCCAACGAGCTTACCGCGGCAGACCACCGGCACCGAAAGAAACGCTTCAAAGCGATCTTCGGGCAGCATCTGGAAACGTTTGAAACGAGCGTCGCGGTGCGCCTGACAGGAGATCGCAACGGGTTGCAGTTGCTCTGCCACCCACCCCGTCAAACCCTCGCCTAACTCGATGGCAAGTGCGTCCACGATATCGTTGTGAGGATTCTTCGACGCGCAGAGCACGAGTTTCTTATCCTGAAGGACATAGATGAAGCAAGAGTCGCAGTGCAACACGGAAGAGACAAACTCCACGATCTGCTGGAGGACATCATGCAACTCGTCGACCGTCGCGAGACGGCTTCCGATGTTGTGAAGAAAATCCACATCCTTGATATGCTGCGTCATGTTGGCTGTTCCTCGTCGCTTGCCGCAGGGGGACGGCACGGTGCAGCGCTGCCTACTACTATTCTTGTATACAAGAATCGATCGCAGAACAAGCCGTCCCGATGCGGTGATGCATCAGCGGTCCGCACCAAGAAAGTGGCCCGACAGGCGGAACGCAAGTCGCTAAGCCATGAGCGCTATCTGCATGAGCTGATCCAACGCGAGTGTAAAGAACGCCAGGAGAACCGGATCAGCAAGATGCTGCGCGAGGCGCAACTGCCGCGGGACAAGACGCTCGACGCCTTTGACGAAAAGGCTTCCGGCTAGGGCGGCACGGCAGACGCGCTCCCTGCTCGATTGCGGCTTCCAGAATTGGAACGAGAACGACCTCACCTTCGGCAACCCGAAGTCGGGAAAGACGCACAGGTTGCAAGCCATCAGCCAGGAACTGGTGCGCCGGGCACGCCGCATGCTGTTCACTACATGCGAGATGCTGGTGCAGGATCTGCTGATCGGCTGATCGCCAGGGACGACCTGAAGCTGCCGCCTGATCAAGCGCTTCAAGGCAGAACGAAAGATCCATGGTGATCGACAGCTTGCCGCTCAGGATCTTGTGGCTGAACCAGTCCACCACGGCGGCGAGATAGGCGAAGCCCCGCGCCATCGGGATGTAGCTGATGTCCATCGCCGAAGCCTGGTTGGGCCGCGTGACCGCCACGTCCCGCAGCAGATACGGGTAAATTCTGTGTCCAGGCGCGGGTTGCGACTTGTTCCGCTTGCGATAGATGGTCTCGATGCTCATCTTCTTCATCAGGTGCCGATGTGCAGACGTCCCGCGTCGACGCCTTGCTGGCGCAGCAGATCGCGTAGCATCCGGCTGCCCGCGACCGGGTAGTTCAGGTGCAGTTCGTCCAGCTTCCGCATCAACAGCAGGTCTTGTTCCGAGACCGGGCGCGGCTTGTAATACGCCGCGCCCCGGCAGATCGAAAGCACCTCGGCCTAACGCTTGATCGGCAGCTTGTGCTCGCGGTCGATCATCTCCTTGCGCTCAGCAACCCGGCCTTGGTGAGGGCCCCTTCTAAAAGATCATTCTCCGGAGTTAACTGGCCGATATTTGCGTGCAGCGTCTTTACAGCGACGGCGGCCTCAGCGGGCTCCGTCTTCGCATCGCCGCCGAAGACGCCGGCCGCGCCTTCGAGCAACTGGCTCTTCCACTGTGTGATCTGCTTCCACCCAGTCATGCAAAAGCGCATGACCGGGGCCCGGGTTGGCATGCACATCGAACTGCTGCGCCAACTCGGTCAGGGGCTTTTCGCCCTTCCATGCGGCCAAGGCCGCCTTCGCCTTGAACGCCGCTGTATGGTTCCGACGCGGACGTCTGCTCATTCCTTCTCCTCTTTCAGGCCATCTTAGGCCGGTTCAGACGAGACCCTCCACCTTCTCCTGTGTTCAGTTTCATGAGCCACTTCTGAAGCCGCTCGTTACGGAGAGCCAATCCTTTGCCGCCAGGGTGACTGAGTTAGAAGTTGATGTTGCCGCGGATCTCGATGATACGACCGTAACCGTTGGGGTTGGCGTTGGTCAGGCCGGATTGCGCGAAAGAGCCATCCTGCACTCCCGCGTCCTGCGAGAAGCTTGTATTTCCGAAGGTGGGGTGGTTCCACACGTTCAGGAACTCGCCTTGCAGGTTGAAGTTGAGTTCGCGGAAGATTGGGATCGCCTTGGTGAGCGAGAGATCCTGGTTGAAGGCGTGCGGCCCGTGCAGCGTAAAGATTTGCGCGAACGTGCCCGGCGTGGTGTTCGGGTTGATGTACGCCGGGTTCGCGGCGCCAGAGGCCGCGATGTACCTCGGATCGAGCAAACTCACCGACGCCGTGCCCGTGATCGGCCGGGCCTTGATCGTCTGTTGCAACTGATTGGTCGTAACGCCGGTCAGCGTCACGCCGCCATCGGCGAAGTCGTTGTAGGTATAGTTTTCGCCTGCGAGCACGAACGGCGCGCCGCTCTGGACTCCCAAGATCGTACCCACTGTCCAGTGGCCTACGATCCGGTCGACGATCCCATTGTTGTAGCTGAGGAAAGCTTTGCCCTTGCCGAACGGCAGGTCGTAAGTTCCGTTCGCGTGCAGCACGTTTCGCAGATCGAATTGCGATGGAACGTAGCTTAGGCCGAGATTCCGGTTTGTGTACTGGTTGAAACCCGCAGTCCAGTTCGCCTTGGAATTCACGCCGAGGCTCTTCTGCCATGTGTAGTTGGTGTCGTACTCTAGCCCATGCCAGTTGCCTTGGCGCAGGTCGATCTGGAGGCCGTTGTAGTTGGAATAACCAGCGGCTGTGAGGTAGCTGGTGGTGTTTCCTCCGGCGTACGGGTTCGCTTGGAAGAAGTTGATCGGGTACCCCGCCCCGGCTCCCGTGTACCCGAGATTATTGGCACAAGGAGCGAACTTGCTTCCTACGAGATTGCAGAAGTACGTCGAGTTGTCGTAGTAAATGCCGTCCAACAATTGTGCCACGTTGCCCACTTGGCCCGTGCGTACGTTGGTGATGAGCGATTGATCCTGATATCCGGCACCGTTCTGCCCGCCAAACGCTGCGTCCAAAATCGGCGTCGCGTGTCCGTAGCTGCTCGAGAACGAGCAGGGAGCCGAAGGTGAGGGGTTGCTCAGGTTGCAATTAGGATTCGCTGCAAGGTTGGCTTGCGCGTTCTTGAACTCACCCAGGAAGCCGTTCTCGAAGACATTCACCTCGTTTGGATCGATGGAGATCCACTGGTGAATGCTGCGGTTTCCGTTATAACGAACCTCGACCACCAATGAGTTTGTCAAAGACCTTTGAACTCCAAGGTTCCACGACTGAACGTAGGGCTGCTTGATGTGCTGGTCGATGCCTGTGACAGGCGGTGCGGACGGATTGAAGGTGAAGTCTGACTGCGCTTCCGACTTGAGGTAGGCGGGCGGCGTGTAGACGTACTGAGAAGCCGTGAAGGGCGTACCCAAGGTCTGGCTGCCTGGAGCGAAGGTTCCCGCGCCGCCGCCCGCTGCGGCGGTCGACGAGTACGACTGGTAGAAGAAGCTGCCGTAGGAGGTCGCATTGTCCCAGAAGAACTGCGATGGCTCCGTATAGCGGCGCAAAGCATAGCCCCCGCGCATCACGGTCTTGTCGTTCAGGCGGTAGGCAAAGCCGAACGCGGGCTGCGGCGTCAGCTTCCAGGGGTTGTAGGCCTTGGGCTGTGTCGTGTACTCGGGGTTCATGTCGCCGCCGAGAACTCCTGGTTGGAATAGAACGCCAACCGGAGTAGGACCGTAGATCGCCGCCTCGGTCGAAGAGTGGTATGCCCCAGTAAGATCGTAATCGTCTCCGACAAAGTCCCAGCGAATTCCATAGTTCAGCGTCAGCCGTGGACTAACCTTCCATGCGTCCTGCACAAACAAGCCGTAGGCGCTGGTCAACTCGTCCAGATCATACTTCGTGGTCTGGCCGGGCAAACTGTAGCTGTTGGTAGATTTCTCGTATGTTGTCTGACCGTAGACGTTGTAGATTCTTCCCGTCAAGGTGGCGTACAGATTGCGAGCGGCCGTCACCTGGGTCGGCGTCGGTGTCACGCCGGTAGCGGAGGCGATGGTCGCCTGGCTAATCGCCGAGGTCAGAGCGGTATCGCCAGCCGCAACACCAAGGGAATACTGCGTGAAGCCGACCGGAGGATTGTAGTAGTGATCCTGCTCGCGATACCACGAGAGACCGAAGATTACCGTGTGTGTCCCATGTTGCCAGGTCATCGAATCGGAGAAGTTGAAGAGCGGGTAGTAGTTACCCACCGGCGTCGGGTAGGTTTGCCCGGAGCTGCCATAGGCCCAGGTCACGAAGG
>Ga0116230_10003532_pt1 | contig 15278 bp, 13 predicted proteins | sample S1TSphfallax_3_FD_88678 | JGI IMG/M metagenome (GOLD analysis project Ga0116230, IMG submission 88678) | Host-associated microbial communities from peat moss isolated from Minnesota, USA - S1T2_Fd - Sphagnum fallax MG | ecosystem: Host-associated > Plants > Peat moss > Unclassified | place... | reverse complement strand
GTTGGAGCCATAGGCGCACCGGGGCGTCATGGAGAGATAACGAACCTCCAGCATATCGCCGGGCTTGGCGTCTTCGATGAAGATCGGGCCGGTCATGATGTGAACGCCGGGATTGCGGTCCGCTTCGGGCACGCCCTCGAAGATGGCCGTGACGCCCTCGTCCATCATGAGATCGGGCGCATCGCCCGCATGATGGGTGATCGCCTCGGCGCGGATGAGGTCACCGCTTTTGACCTGCAGGACCGGCGGAATTCCGGCGTCGAAATAGCCCCAATGCACAGTCTTGGGCGTGGCCTTCAGTTCGTGCATTGCGCCCGGCGCCGGGATCGCCCGAGGCTCGCCGGTCTCACAGAAAAAGGCCATTCTTCCCCCTTAGAACCTTAGGCTGCCTTCAGCGCCGCCGTATCCACCCCGCCCAGCACCACCCCCGTCATGCTGAGGGAGCCGTGTTCGATGTGGTCGGTCATGAAGCTCGCCGTCTCGCCCGGGCGCCGGGCACCCAGGATGTAAAGCAACGGCCAGAAATGGTCGGGGGTCGGGGCGGACAGACGGGCGTCAGCCCCCAACGCGCCATAGCCGATCACGGCCTCCGGCATGTCGTTCGCGATCGCCGCGCGCATGGCGTTGTTGAACCGCTCGGCCCAGTCGAAGGGCGCGCCATACCGGGCACTCCAGTCCATGCGGCCTAGATTGTGAACAATATTGCCGGTGCCCATGATCAGGACACCTTCATCTCGCAGCGCGCCGAGATGGCGCCCGATATCGAACCGGGCCTGATCATTCACCGTGGCGTCAATACTGAGCTGCACCACGGGCACGTCGGCGTTGGGATAGGCCTTACAGAGCACGGACCAAGTTCCGTGATCCAGGCCCCAATCCTGGTCCAGGGCCACGGGCGTGGGGGCGAGGAGCGATTTAACCCGCTCCGCCAGGGCGACATCGCCGGGGGCGGGATACTCAACTTCGAATAGCGCGCGGGGAAAAGCGCCAAAGTCGTGGATGGTTTTGGGTCGCGACATCGCTGTGACGGCCGTGCCGCGCGTCAGCCAGTGGGCGGAGACGCAAAGAATCGCCTTGGGACGCGGGAGGGCGTCGGCCAGGGCCTTCCACGCCGCCGTGGTGTCGTTCGTCTCCAGGGCGATCATGGGACTGCCGTGGCCGAAGAACACGGCGGGCATGGGGCCAGACACGGGGGGAGGGGTCATGCGGCCTCGGAAGCAGGAAGAAGCGGAAGGATGTCTCCTTTGGCGCCGCTTTGGGCCCGCCAACAAGCCTCATAACGCGGCGCCAGCCAGCGGTTGAACTGGGCCTGGGCGCCCTCCTGCCAGGAATAGGGGCTGCGGACGGCGAAGCGGGAGCGCAGCCCCTCTTGAACCAGGGCGTCAACATGCATGTCCTGGGCGATTATCTTGCCCGCGCTGGTCATGATCATCTCCAGGCGATGTTCGAACGCCGGATCGGCCATGGCGCCGGGGGCGACCAGCAGTCCGGTGTCCTGCTCCAGGCTCTCAGGGCCAGTGGCGCGAAGTATCAGGAAGATCACCAGATCGCTGGTCATGACTAGGGAGAGGGTCGGCGGCACATTGGCGAACGTCATCCGGCCCCGATCCTCAGGGCTGAGCTTCGGGAAGATCGGCAGCACGGCCTTTTGCGTGGGGTTGAAGCTGGCGTCGGGGTGCGTGGTTTCGTTGAAGCGCAGGAAGCCGGCATCTGTGGGCGCGGCGTCCGGGAACGTCGCCAATTCGCTGGGCACAAAGTCGTGCAGGGGACCGCGATGGAGCTTGGAGGCGTGGTAGCCGTCGTTGTTGTTCTCGAACATCACCTTCCAGTTCCAGGCAAAGCTCCCGGTCATCGGGGGCGGCCCTTCGGCGGCGGCGAGGTCATAGCCGGCCAGGGCGTCGGCCACAGCCCTGAGGCGAGGGGCCAGAGGCGGGGCGGCGAGATCGAAATTGATAAAGACAAAACCCAACCAGACCTCGACCTTGAACGCGGGCAGGCGGATCTTGTCCTTATCAAAGCCGCAGGTTTTCTCCATGGCCGGGGCGTTGATCAGGGCGCCATCGAGGCCATAGACCCAGTGGTGGTAGGGGCAGACGAAGCCCCGCGTATTTCCCCGCCCCTCGGCCACCAGCATGGCCCTGTGCTGGCAGACGGCGGACATGGCCTTGAGCTCGCCCGCGCGGGTGCGCGTGACCACGATGGGCTCGCCGACAATCCGGGTGGTGAAATAGTCGCCCGCCGCCGCCGCCCAGGACTCCCGCCCCACGCAGAGCCATTCATGATTGAAGAGGGCCTCGACCTCGAAACGGTAAAAATCGGCATCCGTGTAGCAGGCGGGCGGGAGGGTCTCGATGGTCTCCACCGGACCATTCGAGCTCTTCAGGGAGTCGAAAAAGGCGTCGCTGAGCAGGGTCATCGCATCGGTGGAGCCTTAGCGTGAAATTTCACTTCGAGCGTTAGCGCCGATCACTCGCATCGTCCTGATGCGGCGTCGGTCGCCGATCTCGCGGGATGATTTCGCACTTTGGTAGCCGAAGTTCCGGGCGCCGGTGATGAAAAAGACCGCATCACGGAGGGGACGATGGCGCGCCCTGCTTGACGCCCGCCTGAAATTTCACAACACCAAAGCTCTTTTGCCGCCGTTCATCGGCGCGCCGCCCGGACCACGCCATGGACATCCTCGAACGCACCCGCATCACCCCCTTGAAAGCCGGTTTCGGCGCGCAAGTGGGCGGCGTCGACCTCCCCAAGGCTGACCAGGCGCAGGTGAAGGCGGTGGTGGACGCCTTTCACCATCATGGCGCGATCCTTCTGCGGGACCAGTCCATGACGCCGGATGATCTCCTGAGCTTCATCCGCCATTTCGGAGAGCCGGAGGGCCATACGCTCCAGGAATTCACCCTGCCGGGTTATCCGAACATCTTCATCCTTTCGAACAAGATTGTGGGCGGCAAACCCATCGGCGCCCATAATGACGGGGTCGGCTGGCATACGGACTATAGCTACAAGGCTGAGCCGGTGATGTGCACCATGCTCTACGCCGTCGAGGTCCCGCCGGAGGGGTCGGACACGCTGCTGGCCGACTGCTGCGCCGCCTGGGACGCCCTCAGCCCTGACCGCAAGGCCGCCATCGCGGGCCTGAAGCTTCACCACAGCTACGCCCATTTCATGCGCAACCGCGAGTGGGGCGCCATGGAGCTTTCGCCGGAACTTGCGGCCGAAAATCCCGATGTCATCCATCCCCTGGTCCGCACGCATCCGGCTGATGGGCGCAAGGCGCTGTGGGTCTCCACCGGCACGGTGGATGAGGTGATCGGTCTCCCCAACCCCGAGGGACTGGAGCTTATCGACGAGTTGGTGGCTTGGGTGACTCAGGAACAGTTCGTTTATCGGCATAAGTGGTGCGTGGGCGACGTGCTCATGTGGGATAACCGCTGTACGCTGCACACCGGCACCCTCTATGACGACACGAAGTATGACCGGCTGATGCACCGTCTTTGGGTGAAGGGCGACAGGCCCTTTTGATGGCCAGCGACGCGGCGGCCAATATGACCTGGGACTGGGCGCCCGATCTGATGAAGGCGCGCGCCTATGAGCGCATTCTCCTCGGCATCATCAGCGGCGAACTGGCGCCGGGTGAGCGGCTGGATGAGCACGCGCTCACAGCACGCTATGGCGTCGGCCTCGCGGGTGTGCGCGACGCCTTGGGTCGCCTCGCATTGGAAAGCCTAGTGGTGCGCCGTCCGAGGTCTGGCACAACCGTGGCTCTTCTCGATCACAAGGAGGTGGACCAGGTGTTCGAGGCGCGCCGCCTGATCGAGCCCCACTGCGCGGCGCTCGCCGCCGATAACGCCACCCAAGAGGAGGTCTGCGCCATTCGAGCCGCGTTTGTTGGGGCGGAAGCCGCCATTGAGGCGCGCGAAAGCCTCGCCCTTGTGGCGATGGATCAGCGGTTCCACGCAGCCGTCGTCCGGGCCAGCCGCAATCCAACACTCGCCCGCATTGCCATCCCCCTCCAGCATAAGGCCAGCCGCTTCTGGGTGTTCGCCATGGAGCGCGATACCCCCGCGCAGCGACTGGCGGAGATTCAGCGCCACCGGCAGGTCGCCGACCGCATCGCCAAGCGCGACGCCGAGGGCGCCCGGACCCTGATGCTCGGCGTGCTGGGCGCCCCCGCGGACATAAGTGATCGCCGGTTAGGCGCCCGGCGATAAGAATTTCAGCGGAATCTCTTCGCGCCACTGACATTTCATCTGAAATTTCAGACCCGCCTTCATCGCCAACTTTTTTTGGTGGAAGTTCTTGAGTCGACGCGAAAGCCTTTAAGGGGATGTCCGCACAAGCGGCCGGGGCTTTCAGCGTCCATCAAGGGGGTTACATGTTGAAGCGTGGATTGTTCGCGGGAATTTCGCTGCTGAGCCTCGCTGTTTCGGGGGCCGCGTGGGCCGAGGACGGGTCTCCGGTCCCCGCACTCACTTCTGCTGGGGCCGCGGCCGCCGCGCCCGCCGCCTCCACGGTTTCCGAGGTGGTGGTGACCGCCGACAAGGTGGGGCTCTTGGAGAAGAAGCCTTCCAGCACGGTCTTCGGGCTTGACAAGCCGCTGCTCGACACGCCCCGCGCCGCGACTTTCGTCAGCGACGTCACCATGGAGCGCTATGGCATAACCAACATCGACCAGTTGGTGGAGATCTCGCCCTCCAGCTACACGGCCAGTTTCTACGGCGTGCCGGGATCGCTGAACATTCGCGGCACCCTGGCGGAGGACTATTTCGAAGGCTTCAAGCGCGTCGAGAACCGGGGCACCTACGCGACACCGATCGGTGACGCTTCACAGATCGAGATCGTGCGTGGGCCGCCCAACCCCATCGACGGCGCGGGCAAGGTCGGCGGCCTGCTCAACTTCATTCCCAAAACCGCCGTGGATCTGACCGCGCCCACCGGCGACCTCAGCATCACCGGGGGCAGCTACAACAAGAAGGAAATCACCGCCGAGGGCGGCTCGCCGATCTCGTGGGGCGCGATCAAAGGCGGCCTCTACGGCTATGTGGACGTGGACGACAGCCATAGCTTTTACCATGGCATCTATCCCAAACGGCAGACGGGAGAGTTCTCGGCGAACTTCGACCTGCCGGATGGCTGGACCGCCGCCTGGCAGGGCATGATCTATCATTCGGACGGCGATGTTCAGACCGCGGGCTGGAACCGGATCACCCAGAACCTGATCGACAACGGAACCTACATCACCGGCCGCAACACCACCCTGGTGGACACAAACGGGGATGGCCGAATCTCGGTTGGGGAGGTGACGTCCTACTACCCCTATGTGGGAGTCCTGAGCACCATTCCGTGCTACTACTACACCTGCACGAACGCCACCCATCAGCTCACCACCGGCGTGGGCACGGCGCACCTGTCGCCCCAGACCGTGGACATCAGCAGCGCGGACTTCTCGCGCACCGAGACCTATACGTCCTACTTTAATCTCGAGAAGTCGCTCACCAATACCTCAGGCCTGAAGTTCGAGCTCTTCTACGACGCTCTGAACAATGACCGATTTGTTTCTTATGGCTTCCCGGCCTCCTATCAGACCGACATCGTCGAAGGGCGCGCCACTTACCACTTCGCCTTCGATACCTTGGACGGGGCGATCAAGACGAAGAGCTTCGCTGGCGTCTCCGACCGGTACACCGACGCGCACCTGCGCGAGAGTTTCAACAGTGGGATTATCGCCTTCGACCGGCGCGACATCTATGACGGGGCGAGCCCCACGGACATCATCGCCAGTCCGTTCGAGACGATCAATGGACAGCCCGGCTGGCCCTGGGATCTGAACGTTCACAGCAATATCCGTGACGCCGGCATTTTCTTCACCACGGACATCAGCGTCCTGGACCGTTTGGACGTCATCCTCGGGGCGCGGGACGACGACTACAATGTCTCTTCCAATGACCTCGGGGTCCTGACCTATGAGGCGCTTGGCGCCACAAGCGAACACGCCGACAAATCGAAGGCCACCTACAATATCAGCGTCAGCTACAAGGCGCCGTTCGGGCTCATGCCCTACTACACCTATGACAATGCGGCGGCGCTGGAGCTCGATCAAGCCAGCGACATCCAGCCTGGAACGATCGCGGAAAAGGCATGGCTTTCAGATTCTTACCTTTCCGAATTTGGCCTGAAGTTCCAGGAGCTGCATTCCACCCTTGTGGGCTCGCTCGCCTATTACTGGCAGACCCGATCACAGCTGGTGCAGGGCGCGGCGGGCGCGGCGGCGACGGTCCAAGGCACGATTTCCAAGGGCGTCGAGCTTGAGGTCCGCTACCTCGCGACGAAGAATATAACGTTCACCTATTCGGGCGACATTCAACATACAGAGGTGAAGGGGCCGGATTCCAGCTTTGTCGATCTGCCGCCGAGCGCTTTTGGCGTGTCCGGCGTCAACGGTTATGGCGGATCTTATCTTGGGACAATCGATGCGCTGCCGGACCGGGGGGGCAATTACAGCGACTCGATCATTCCCCACTCGGTGAACAGCGTCTACGCCACCTATACCTCGGACGCCTTCGGCTGGGGCAAGGCCGGCGCGACATTCGGGGCCACTCACGTCTCGAAAACCGCGACCGTGATTGAGGGCGGGGTGGTCTATCCCGCCTATTGGCTGGCCAATATGTCCGCCTTTTATCAGTACGGGTCCTACACCCTGTCGCTGAACATCGATAATCTCTTCGACAAGGTCTATTTCACACCCAACTCGGACCCCACCTATGAAAATGTGGCGGCGATCCCGGGGGTGGGTCGGGAGTGGCGCCTGAAACTCAATTGGAAGTTCTGATCGGACGATTGCATGGCCTCTCCGGTGCTTCCGTCGCGCTCCACAGCAGTCGCGTGGCGATCCTGGTCGGCGCTGGCCGCGTTCAGCATCCTGCTATTCCTGATCACGGCGTCGACCTTTTCGTCCCTAGGCGTGGTGCTTCCCGCCATGGTGGGGGACGAGCACTGGAGCTGGACCGAGGCGGGGCTGGGTTTCACCCTGCTAGGCGCCCTTTGTGGGGCCTCGGCCTTTCTGCCGGCCTATCTGATCCGAAAGGTCGGGGTGAGGGCCGTGCTGCTCATGGGCACGGCGGTGATGGCCCTGGGGTTCCTGTGCCTGAGCATCACGCGGGGTCTCCCCCTTTATCTGATCGGCGCGGCCCTGTGCGGGGTGGGTTATCAGATGATGGCCCTGATCCCCGGCACCCATGTCCTGGCGGCGGCGTTCCAGCGCCGCGCCCTGGCCTTTGGGGTCTATTTCACCTTTGGGTCCCTCGGCGGCGTGGCCGGTCCGTGGTTTGTGATCTCCTTCATGGACGCCACGCACCAGCAGTGGCGGCTCTTCTGGGCGGCGCAGATCGCTATCGCCGTGGTTGTGGGCGTCCTCTGCACGGCCCTGATCGGATCATCGCGATGGCTGCAGGAGACCTCTGACAAGACCGACGCTCAGGCGGCCGCAAGCGTCGCCACGAAGGTCTATCGGTCGGCGCGAAGCTGGACCTTGAAGGAAGCGAGCCGCACGCCTCAGTTCTACGTCCTTCTCGCGGCCTATTTCGGGCACCTGCTGTGCGGCGTGACCGTCGCCAGCCTCTCCGTGGCGCATCTCACCGAGCACCGCATCCCACCGGCAGTGGCGGGGGCGATGCTGAGCTTCGAGTCCCTCATGGGCATCGGGGGGCGGTTGCTGGGTGGCCTCGTGGGCGACCATCTAGACCCTCGCTATGTGCTGCTCTTCGCCCTGGCCTCCATGGTGGCGGGAAGCTGGGCGCTTAGCGTGGCGGACAACTACCCGATGATGGTTCTCTATGCCGCCGGCACGGGCCTGGGCTTCGGGCTCACCGCCCTGTCGGTTACGGTCCTGCTTTTGAATTACTTCGGCCGGGTGCATAATTTGGAGATCTTTTCCGCCGTCTGTCTGATCGGCGCGGTGTCGGCTCTCGGTCCGGTTTTTGGCGGCGCGGTGCGGGATTACACGGGCGGCTTCGGCCTCGCGTTTCAGATCTATGCCGGGGTGATCGCCGTTGTTCTGGCCGCTGCCCTGTTCATGCGGCCGCCCGCGAAGGACGCCGCGCCGCGGGCGGACGAACTCCCCGATGGCGATGCCGTCGGTCTGGTCAAGAAGGCAGCCTGAGGAGGCGACATGTTTCATAAACCTTCTCAGAAAGAGTTTGGCGTCTTCCTGCCGGTGGCCAATGGCGGCTGGATCGTCTCCAACACCACCCCGCCCCTGGACGGCCTCTGGAAGCAGAACCGCGCCGCCGCCGTAACCGCCGACGAGGTGGGCATGGATTTCATCATGTCCATGGGCAAGTGGCGGGGCTTCGGCGGAGAGACCAACCACTGGGGCACATCCCTGGAATCCCTCACCCTGATGGCTGGCCTGGCCGAAGCCACCAAACGGGTGAAGGTCTGGGCCACGGTGCATCCCATGCTGCAAAACCCCGCCGTCACCGCCAAGATGATCACGACGCTGGATCACATCTCCGGCGGCCGGGCAGGCCTCAACATCGTGGCGGGGGCCTATCGCGCCGAATTCGCCCAGATGGGGGCCTGGGACGAAAACCTCGATCACGACGACCGCTATACCCTCACCGAGGAGTGGACCACGCTGGTCAAGCGCCTGTGGAGCGAGGAAAGCGTCACTGCTCACGGACGGTTCTTCGATTTCGAGGACTGCGTTTCCGACCCCAAGCCGCTCTCCAAGCCCCATCCGGATCTGATCTGCGCTGGCATGTCGGACCGTGGCCTGAACTTCGCGGTGCGCGAGGCGGACGCCTGTTTCATCGGCGGTCAAACGCCGCAGGAGAGGCGGGACTCCAGCCGCCGGGCCAAAGAGATTGCCGAGACCTACGGCAAGACCATCAAGACCTATGCCATGTGCACCGTGGTCTATGCCGAGACTGACGCCAAGGCCGAGGCGCTGGCCCAGCACTATCGCGACGGGGTCGACATGGCCGCTGTCATCGAGATGCTGAAAAGCTGGGGCGTGCCGCCCGGGAGGCTGTCAGCCGCCGCCGATCAACAGGGCGCCTTCATGACCCAGACGGTCATCGGCAGCCCCGCCACATGCCGCGAGCAGGTGGAGCAGTTCGTACGGTTCGCCGAACTGGACGGTCTGATGCTGATCTTCCCCGACTATGTGGAGGGCCTGAAGATGTTTGGCGCCGAAATGCTGCCGGGCCTTAAGGCGTCCTTCGCATGAACGCCCTCACCACCGCCCTGGCCGAGACCGAAGGCCTGGCCGCTTGGATCGCGCCGGTCCGCACGGCGCTGTTGATCATTGACATGCAGGTGGATTTCGGATCGCCGGGCGGCGCCGTGGGCCAATGGGGCGTCGACCTCTCCACCGTGCCGGCCGCCCTCGCCGCCGCCGAGAGCCTAGCTGAGGGCGCCCGGGCGGCCCAGGTCCCCGTGATCTTTGTTGGCCTGATGACCTCTGCCAAGACAGATTCGGCGGCCTGGTCGGAGCGGATGCGGCGGCGTGGTGGCGATCCCGAGAGCGAAAGCGGCCTTTGCCGGATCGGCGAGCCTGGCGCTGACTTTTATGGGCCCCTGCCCGTGGCGGGCGAGAGGGTGATCGCTAAGAGCCGCTATAGCGGCTTTCACGGGACGGATCTGGACAACGTGCTGAAAGGCTTAGGCGTCGACACTCTGGTCGTCTGCGGCCTCACCACCGAATGCTGTGTGGGCTCAACGGCCTGGGACGCCTTCCATCTGGACTATCACGTGTTTGTCGTGGAGGACGCCTGCGCCGCCTATGAGCCTGATCTGCACGCGGGCGCATTGAAAAGCCTTGAGCTCAACTGCGCCATTCTGGTGAAGAGCGCCGATGTCGCGGCCGCCTGGGCCGAGGCTGAAGCGCATGGCTGACGGGTTTCTAGGCCCCGCCTCAGCGCCCTACGCCGTCACCGAGGCGGACAGGGCGGCCATTGCGGCGGCCATTGACGCGGACGAACTGGTCAAGCTCGCCCTGGACCTGGGCAACATTCCGAGCTTTGCCGGGCATGAGACCGAGGCCGCCGCCTTTGTATATGATTGGATGAAGGCCGAGGGCTTTAACCCCCGCAGGGTCGGGGCGACGCCCGAACGGCCAAATGTGATTGGGACCTTCGGCGGCGCGGGGGTTGGCAAGAACCTCCTCTTCACCGCGCACCTCGACACCGAAGCGCCCACATGGGTTCCGGAACTCGACGCCTACAAGTTTCGCCCCGCGACGCTGGATAACCCCGAGTGGACAAAATGCTGGATCGAGGACGGCCGCTTCCACGGCTATCCCATCGCCAATGACCGGGGGCCGATGAGCTGCTTCCTCATGGCGGCCAAGGCGCTGAAGCGCGCGGGCTACAATCTCTCCGGCAAGATGTATCTGACCGCCTGCCCCGGCGAGATCGGTCCAGAGCCCATGGAGGAGCATTCCGGGATAGCCTATCTCGGCAAGGATATCGGCGCTCATTATCTCTTCCACCACGGGGGCGTGGCGCCCGACTACGCCATCGCCGCGGAGGGCTGTGACTTTGGCCTGACCTGGGTCGGCTGTGGCTATGCGGTGTTCCGGATCAAGATGTTGGGCGAGGCGATCTTCACCCCGCTCCTGACCCACCCCGAGAACCCGGCTGACCACCCCAATCCGATCTATCGCCTGGGCGGCATGGTGGCGGCCCTGAACCGCTGGGGCCGGGCCTACGAGGTGGAGAACCTCTATGAGAGCGCGGGGGGAACGGCCGTTCCCAAGGCGCAGATCGCGGCAATCCGGGGCGGGGTTCCCTATGCCTTTGGGGCGGGAACAGAGGTCTGCTGTCTCTATCTCGAGGTGGGCATGACCCCCCGGCAGACGCCGGCGGAAATCCTGCATTCCCTGGAAAAGCTTGTGCGGGATGAGGGCCTGGGCGAGGTGGAGATCGAGCCGGTGGTCGCCCGCAACGGCTTCGAGGCCGATGCCGCCGCGGTGGCGCCTCTGGTCGGCGCCGTGGACGCCGCCACGCGCCTGGGCCTTGGCCGTCCGGTGGAGCGCGCGAACCCGGTCTATTCCAGCATGTGGCGAGACCAGAACGTCTTCAACATGCAGCGCATTCCGGCCATCACCACAGGCTTCACCCGCTGGCGGCCGACGCCCAAGGATTTCGTCGATAGCGTCCTGATCTACGCCTTGACCGCGCTGGCGGTCTGCGGACACAGCCCCCGCGGCGCCGACGGCCATCGCCCCGCGCCTGTCTATGGCGACAATCCCTTCGCTTAAGCCTTAAAGGATCCGCTCATGGCTTATGACAGCATCGATGTGCGCCCGGTCACATTGCGGATCGGCGCGGAGGTGTTTGGCGTCGATCTGGGCGGCGCGATCTCCAACCGTCAGAGGGAGGAGCTGCACCAGGCCATGGCCGAACACCAGGTCCTGTTCTTCCGCGACCAACACCTCAACCATGACGCGCACAAGGCCTTTGGCCGCATGTTCGGGGATCTCGCCATCCATTCCGGCGTGCCGGGACTTCCCGATCACCCGGAGATCGTCGCTATCCATGCCGACGCCAACTCCAAATTCGTGGCTGGGGAGAACTGGCATTCAGACCTCACCTGCAACGCCGAGCCGCCCATGGGCAGCATCCTCTATCTGCCGATCGTGCCGGAAGTGGGGGGCGATACCCTCTTTGCCAGCATGTACGCGGCCTACGAAGCCCTTTCGGATCGGATGAAGGCCTATCTGGAGGGGCTCACCGCCATCCATGACGGCGATCACGTCTATCGGCCCCTGTTTCCGGACCTGGACCGGCGCTACCCCTGCTCCACCCACCCCATCGTCCGGACCCATCCAGTGACAAAGCGAAAATCGCTTTTCGTCAATGCCTCCTATGTCACCCGCATTCCCGAGGTGTCGAAAGAGGAGAGCGACGCGATCCTGAACTATCTCTACGCGCACTGCACGAACCCGAACTTCCACGTCCGCTTCCGCTGGAAGCCCAATTCCGTGGCCTTCTGGGACAACCGCTGCACCCAGCATCTGGCCGTATGGGACTACTTCCCGCAGACCCGCTCGGGGTTCCGGGTCACCGTGGCGGGGGATGCGCCGTTCTAGGAGGCGCGGGACAGATCAGGTCGCCTCTACGGCAGGCCTGGGACATGGCCCCAAGGCGAGCAGGCTGACACCCCCCACACCGAAAGCTGCGGCCGCGCCGAGAAGGATGCCGTCATAGGAGCCGGTCTTGCCGAAGACCGCGGCGAAGACGAAGGGCGCGGCGCCGGCGGCGAAGCCGAAGAAGGCGGAGGCGACTCCATAGATGGCGCCATAGCGGCGCAGGCCGAAATAGGCCGCCAGAAGGTAGGCCAGGAGGTCGAACTCCGCCCCGGCGGCGAGCCCTATAAGGATTGCGGCGATGGCCGCCCAGACAAGGCCGTGGGGCGCGAAGACCAGGAGCAGGCAGCCCGCCGCCGGGGCGGCCAGGAACGCCGCCGCGACGCCTGGCGCCCACAACCGGTCGAGGAGCGCGCCGGAGGCGGCGCGGCCACCAATGACGAAGAGGCCCACGAGGCTCGCAATCCACACCGCCGCAACCCGGGGTTGGCCGTGGCCCACGAGGATTTTGATCAGATTGGAGATGCATCCGGCGGCGCTGGCGGAGACCAGGGCGATTGCGATGGCGATCAGCCAGAAGCGCGGTGAGGCGAGAGCTTGAGCCACGCTGGCGCCGCCTAATTGCGCGGCGATGGGCGAGGGCGAAGGCCGGGGGGTGGGGGTGTTGGGAAGCACCAGGGCCACCACCGGTAGCGCCAGGATCAGAGGGAGGACGCCCAGACCGAAATAGGCCCCGCGCCATCCGAAATGGGTGATCATCGCCTCCGCCACCGGCGGTCCCCAGAACCCGGTGGCGCCCGAGCCGGCGAGGACGAGACCCAGGGCCAGGCCCCGCCCGGCGCCAAAGCGCAGGCTGACGACCTTGCCCCAGACCAGCGGCAAGGTGCCCGCTCCGGCAATAGCCACCAGAATGCAGTGCAGACGGAACAGGCCGATATCTCCGTTGCTAAGGCCCAGCGACATGAAGCCCAGGCCAAACAACAGAACCGACGCGGTGGCGACCCACCGAGAGCCGAACCGGTCCACGGCCCACCCCGCGCAGGGGGCGGTGACGATACTGCTCCACAGCATGACCAGAATGCCAGACTGGACGTCCGCGGCGGTCCAGCCGAAGGCGTGAATCAGGGGATCGACGAAGACGCCGACGGTATAGAAGGGGAGCCCTGAAATCCCCATGCCAAAGCCGAGCGCCCCGGCCGCCACGATAGGCCACGATCGCCGAAATTCGTCGGCTTCGCTCGCGCTGGCTAAGTCCATGGGCGCTAAGGTTCCTGATCTCTTTTTTGAGGCAGATAACCGACAATTCTTGGCAGATCACGCGCAGAGTCGCGGCGGATTTCGGGCGGATAACCGGCAGGCGGTTGGCCGCTGGCGGTCAGATCAGCTTGCCAGGGCGCCATGGGTTGGCCTATCTCCCACGCCAGACGCCGGGGCCCCATCCCGGAGCTGGGGACGATGGTGGACATTCTCAACGTACTGAAGATCAAGCTTTTCTGCGACGGCGCGCGGATCGATGACATCACGGCCATGGCGTCCCATTCCTGGGTAAAGGGCTTCACGACCAATCCCACCCTGATGCGGCTGGCGGGCGTCACAGATTACGAGGCCTTCGCGCGGGAGGTTCTTGACGTCGTGCCGGACAGGCCGGTTTCTTTTGAAGTCTTCGCCGATGATCTGGAAGAAATGGCCCGCCAGGGGCGGCTGATCGCCGGATGGGGTCCGAATGTGAACGTGAAGATCCCCGTCACCAACACGCGACGGGAGTTTACCGGCCCTGTGATCGAGGCCTTGTCACGGGATGGGGTTAACGTCAATGTGACCGCCATCATGACCCTGGAACAGGTGGACATGATCGCCGGGGTTCTGGCGGAGGAGACGCCGGCTATCGTCTCGGTCTTCGCCGGGCGCATCGCGGATACGGGCCGTGACCCGGTTCCCCATATGGCCTCGGCCCTGGACAGGCTTCAGTCGCGGCCGAAGGCTGAACTGCTCTGGGCGAGTCCGCGGGAGCTTTTGAACCTGTTCCAAGCCGACGCCATCGGCTGTCATATCCTCACCGCCACGCCAGACATCCTCGGCAAGCTCGCCCTGGTGGGGAAGGACCTTGAGGACTATTCCCTGGAGACGGTGAAGATGTTCGATACGGCGGCGCGGGCTTCGGGTTTCGCGCTTTAGCCCAGGACAATATCTACCGCCTCGGCAAGGTCACGGGCCTGGTGGTCTGGGGGCGGATCGGCGGCGATGAACAATGCGGGGTGATCGGGCGCCATCTGGATTGTTCGCAATCCGCCAGCTTGGCCGCAGGCGATGTCGCTGGCGCGGTCGCCCACCATCCAGCAGGCGGCGAGGTCGAGGCTGTGGGCGGCCCGGGCTTGGTGCAGAAAATAGGGCGAGGGTTTCCGACAGACACAGGGCCCCGAGTAGCCAGCCACGGCGCCGTCTGGGTGGTGATAGCAGTAATAGGCCTCGCGAAAACCAACCCCGGCGGCGGCGAGGCGGGCCGCGATCTCCGCGTGAATAGCCTTGATGGTCTCTATAGAGGCCTTGCCCAGGGCATGGTCGGGCTGGTTCGAGATGAGGAACAAGGGCCAGCCCGCGGCCTGAAGCCGGGCCAACGCTTCCGGCGCGCCGGGTAGCAAGACGACGTCCTCCAGCCGGTGCGGCGCCTCATAGGCCCCGGTGGCTGGATTGAAGATATTGCGATTGATGACACCGTCGCGGTCGAGAAACACAGCCATCCCGACGGTCAGACGCTCATCTCCCATTTCATTTCATTTGCCTTCAGGCGCGGATGGGAGACGATCAGGTGCCAGATCACCGCCTGGAACGCCTCGGTGTGCGGCGTCACGGTGTCGGCGGTCACGGTGGGAATGATCACGCAGGCGTCGGCCACGCTGGCCGTATAGCCGCCGTCGCGGCCCACAACGCCGATGACCTTGGCGCCGACGGTCTTGGCCAGGGCGACGGCCTGGACGATGTTGGCGCTGATGTTGCGGGCAAGATCGCCGCCGCCCACGGAAAACACGAAAAGAACATCCTCGGCCCGGAGGCGGCTTCCCGACAGCCAGCGGGCGAAGGAGGACTCCCACCCGTCGTCATTGATCCGGGCGGTGAGCTCGGAGACATTGTCGGTGGGGGCATAGGTCTCGATGCCGGCGATCTTGCGAAAGTCGTTCACCGCGTG
>Ga0116230_10003530_pt1 | contig 15284 bp, 14 predicted proteins | sample S1TSphfallax_3_FD_88678 | JGI IMG/M metagenome (GOLD analysis project Ga0116230, IMG submission 88678) | Host-associated microbial communities from peat moss isolated from Minnesota, USA - S1T2_Fd - Sphagnum fallax MG | ecosystem: Host-associated > Plants > Peat moss > Unclassified | place... | reverse complement strand
CACGATCACGGGGATCGTCTGCGCATGCGCGGCTGGAGCGTGCCATCCGGCGACCGCCGTCAGCAGGGTCGCAGCCATCAGGGTCTTGGTGAGCGTCTTCATCAGAGGTTCCTCGTTTTTTTGTTAGGGTCGATGATCAGGTCAGGGCACGGTCCAGATGAACGTAGCCGCCATCGGGGATGAGCCACTGGCCCGTGGTGTGGGAGGCACGATCGGACAGCAGAAACACCGTCGTCGCGGCGATTTCCTCGCCCGTCGTCATTCGCGCGCCGAGCGGAATCTTGGAGGTGATGACACCAAGTTTCGCTTCCGGCTCGGGAAATGTCTTCAGCCAGCGGTCATAGAGGGGCGTCATGACCTCGGCGGGGAGCACGGCGTTGACGCGGATGCCGTCGGCGAGCAGGGACGCCGCCCATTCGCGCGTCAGCCCCAGCTGCCCGGCCTTCGAGGCCGCGTAGCCGCTGGTGTCGCCTTGACCGGTCAATGCCGTCTTCGACGAAATGTTGACGATGCTGCCACGGCTTTGCCGGAGATGTGGCAGGCAGTAGTGGGCCATGGTGTAGCAATGCGTCAGGTTGCGGCGGACAGATTGCTCGAAGGCGGCGACGCCCGCCTCCAGCCCGACGCCGTCATTCACGCCCGCATTGTTGACGAGGCCGTCGATACGGCCAAAGCGCCCAGCCGTTTCGGAGATGGCGGCGGCGCAGGCGGCTTCATCCGTCAACTCGACGGAGAAGAAGCAGGCCTCGGGCCGCAGCGCCCGCAGCGACTCCATGAAGCCCGAGGCAGGCTCGGTGCGGCCGAAGACGACCGGGATGGCGCCCTCCTCGGCGAGCGTGACGGAGATCGCGGCGCCGATGCCGGAAGCGCCTCCCGTCACGATCACCACGTGGTCACGAAGTCCGAGATCCATGGGCAGGGCTCCTTCAGGCTCGGTGTTCGTATTTGGCGAGCGATGCAGGGCGCATTGTGATCGAGAAGCCGGGGTTCTTCGGCGGCAGGTAGACCGCGCCGAGGATCTCGCACGGGTCGAGGAAATGCTCGTGCAGGTGATCGACATACTCGATCACCCGGTCCTGCATGGTTCCGGAGATGGCGAGGTAGTCGATCATCGACAGGTGCTGGACATACTCGCACAGGCCGACGCCGCCGGCATGCGGGCAGACCGGCAGCTTGTAGCGGGCGGCCATGAGCATGATGGCGAGGATTTCGTTCACGCCCCCGACGCGGCAGCTGTCGATCTGCACGATGTCGATGGCCTCGCGCATGATGAACTGCTTGAAGACGACACGATTCTGGCACATCTCGCCGGTCGCGATGCGGATCGGGTCCGCGCCCGCGCGGATCGCGCGATGCCCCTCGACGTCGTCGGGGCTCGTCGGCTCCTCGATGAACCAGGGGTTGGCGAATTTGAGGCGGTCGAGCCAGGTGATGGCCTGGTCGACCTCCCAGACCTGGTTCGCATCGATCATGAGGCGGCGGTCGGGACCCATCACCTGCCGCACGATGGTCAGGCGGCGGATGTCGTCTTCGAGATCGTGGCCGACCTTCAGCTTGATATGGTTGAAGCCGTTATCGACCGCGAGCTTGGCGAGCCGGGTGAGCTTCTCGTCGCTATAGCCGAGCCAGCCCGCCGAGGTCGTGTAGCAAGGGTACCCATGGGCATTCAGATAGTCCCGACGCTGCTGCTTGCCGCGCGCGGCGTCGGTGAGGAAATCGAGTGCCTCCTCCGGCCGGATGCAATCGGTGATGTAACGGAAGTCGATCGCGCGGACGAGTTCCTCGGGCGTCATCTCGGCGACGAGCTGCCAGAGCGGCTTGCCCTCCGCCTTGGCCCAGAGGTCCCACACCGCATTGACGACCGCGCCCGTGGCGAGGCCGATCGCGCCCTTGTCGGGTCCGATCCAGCGCAGCTGGCTGTCCCCGGTCACGTGGCGCCAGAAGCGCCCGGGGTTCTCGCGGATCCAGTCGAGTTCCAGGCCGACGACGCGCCCGGTGAGCGCGCGGATGGCGGCACAGACGATCTCGTTGCCGCGCCCGATGGTGAAGGTCAGGCCGTGGCCTTGTAGCCCGTCCGTGCCGGTCTCCAGGATCACATAGGCGGCGGAATAGTCGGGGTCGGGGTTCATGGCGTCCGAGCCATCCAGCCTGGCGGAGGTCGGGAAGCGAATATCGAGTGTGCGAAGGCCCGTGATGCGGGTCATCAGATCGACCAGCCGCCGTCGATCAGCTGCGCGGTGCCGGTGGTGTAGGCGCTCTCATCCGAGGCGAGGTAGAGGGCGAGATAGGCGATTTCCTCAGCGCTTCCGAGCCGGCCCATGGGCTGCCGCCGCACGAAGCCGGCGCGCGCTTCGTCCTCGGTGATGCCGCCGGAGGCCGCCTGCGCCTTGATGCGGTCGTCGAGGGACGGAGACTGCACCGTGCCGGGGCAGATGGCGTTGCAACGGATGCCTTGGCCGACATAGTCGGCGGCGACGGATTTGGTGAGGCCGAGCACGGCCGCCTTGCTCGCGCCATAGGCGGCGCGGTTGGGTGCGCCTTTGATCGAGGAGGCGACGGACGCCATGTTGACGATCGATCCGCCGCCGGCCGCCAGCATGCCCGGCAGGAACGCCCGGATCATGCGGAACATGGCGGTGACGTTGAGATCGAAGGAGAACTGCCAGGCCCGGTCGTCGCAGTCGAGGATCGACCCGTGATGCACGTAGCCCGCGCAGTTGAAGAGGATGTCGACCTGGCCCGCCTCGGCCGCCGCCGCCGTGATCGCCTCGGGCGAGATCACGTCGAGCGGGCGCGTGGTGCAGCCTGTGAGCCCTTCCAGCGCGGCGGCGTTCACGTCGGTCGCGATGACCTCGGCGCCTTCGCGGGCGAAAAGCTCGGCGGTCGCCCTGCCGATACCCTGCCCGGCCGCGGTGATGAAAGCGCGCTTGCCGTGGAGCCTCATGCCGTTTCCCCTGATCCCGCCGTATCCTCGGCGTGTATTGAGTCCCATCAATCCTTAAGAAAGGACCAATGGTCGGACCACTTGTTTTGTGTTGTAGTGGGTTCGGGAACACCTGCCAAGTGGAAGCGACGGGAAAAAGAATGGCACTGGAAGCCATCCAAAGCCGGCGGCTGTATAGCCAGATTGCGGACCGGCTCTGCGACCTGATCCGGCGCGGGGCTTATCCGCCGGGAAGTTTCCTGCCCTCGGAGCGCGAGTTGGCGGCGACCCTGGAGGTCAGCCGGTCCTCGGTGCGGGAGGCGTTGATCGCCATGGAGGTGCTGGGGCTGGTCGATGTCCGTGTCGGCGCCGGGGTGGCGGTCTTGCGGGTGCCGGATGACGCGGCGGCCGCCGACGTCATGGGCCGTGTGATGCGCATGAGCCAGATCGAGCCGGACCCGGAATTGCCGGTGACGCTCGATCTTTCGGCTGAGATTCCGCCGTTTTCGTTGTTGCAGGCGCGGCGGCTGGTGGAGCCGGAGACGGCGGCCTTGGCGGCGGAGCATGCCTCGCCGGCGCAGATCGACGGCTTGCGGGCGGCGTTCGAGCGCAATTTGCGGGACAACCGGGAGGGGTCGCTGACCAATCCGGGTGACCGGCAGTTTCACATCGGCATCGCGCAGGCGAGCGGCAACCCGGCCTATGAGATGCTGATCACGCTGTTGCTGGGGCATCGGTATGGGACGATGTTCCAGCGGCTGCAGCGGCTGTACACGCCGGATGACATGCCGTTCCGGTCCGAGCAGGAGCACTGGGAAATTCTGAAGGCGATCGTGGGGCGCGACCCGGAGGCGGCGCGCAGCCGGATGGCGGTGCACCTCGACGCCGTGATCGCGATTTTCGCGCGGGAGTAGCGGTCCTGAATTCAGCAGCCGCGGCTGTTTGGGTAGAACCCGTCAACCGATTTGCCGACTGCAGGGACGGAAAGGACAACAAGCACCTCGATCTCGCTGCGGCCCCTGGAGCGCAAGTCATTGTCTCGGGCGATCAGGACCTCCTCGTGCTACACCCCTGGCGTGGAATCGCGATCCAGTCCCCCGCTGCCTTCCTGGCGCGCTTCGACGACGGATAGCAGGGGGCCGCCCAAGACAGGCTTCGCGGGACAGTCGGCAACGTCGAGGCGAAGAGCTTGCGGCCGCGCGGGAAGCGGCGGAAAAGACCAATCCTGGGCAAGCCCCGCCCCGCCATCCTCCGATCACCCCGCGGCCCAGGAGCCTCGCCATGACCAACGCTGCTCTCGACCAGGTGCTCGCCGGGCTGCCGCATCGCTACCTCGGGCCGGGCGGCGCCGTCGCCGTGCTCCACGACGGTGAGGTGCTTGCCCGCCACGCTTGGGGATGGGCCGATGCCGAACGACGCATCCCCTTCACGCCCCTCACCATGAGCCTCATCTGCTCGATCTCGAAACAGTTCACCTGCGGCCTGCTGCTCGACCAGTTCCCCGACCCGACCATCCTCAACGAGGATGTCCGTCGCCGCATGCCCGCGCTCGACGAAGGCGCTCCGGGCATCCTCGACCTCGCCCACAACCAGTCCGGTCTGCGCGACTATTGGGCCGTCGCCATGCTCTACGGCGCACCGGTGGAGGGCGTCTTCACCCTGCACGATGCCGACCGCATCATCAGCCGCACGCGGAGCCTGCATTTCGCCCCCGGCACCCGATACTCGTACTGCAACCAGAACTTCCGCCTGATCTCCGACATCATCGAGCAGCGCACCGGCGAGACCTTCGGCGATCTCCTCCGCCGGCGCATGTTCGATCGCGCCGGCATGCCCTATGCCCGGCTCAACGCGGACACCTCCGCCGTCCCCGGCGGCACCGTGGGCTACGAGGGCACGCTCGCCACAGGCTTCAGGCCAGCGGTCAACAACATCCACTGGACGGGCGATGCCGGCATTTCCGCCTGCCTCGAAGACATGATCGCCTGGGAGCAGTTCATCGACGCGACGCGCGACGAGCCAAGCTCGCTCTACCATCGCCTCGCGGCGCCCGTGACCTTCCGCGATGGGGCGCCCGCCGCCTACGGCTTCGGCCTCGCCCGCACCCAGTTCTTCGGCCATGCCGCCACCTGCCATGAGGGCGGGTTGCGGGGCTTCCGCAGCTTCCGCGTCTATGTGCCCCATGCGCGCATCTCCGTCGTCACGCTCTTCAACCACATGGCCGATCCTCGCGGCCCGGCCGTGGACGTGCTCGGCGCGATGCTCGACGGGCCGCCGGCCACCGCGGAGGCGACCGATGGCCCCATGCCTGAGGTCGCCGGACGCTACCTGGAGCCGGAGAGCGGGCTCGCCGTGCGGATCGAGACCGCCGGCGACCGCCGGGTGCGCCTCCATTTCGGGCACAACGGCGATCTTCTCGCGCCCACCACGGATGGGGACTACCTCTCCGCCTCCGTCCGCCTGCACCGCGACGAGGCCGGCGTGTGGATGACGCGCCCCCAGGAAAATCTCTCCTCGCTGCTGACGCCGTGGGAGGGCGAGAGCGGAACAGACATTGAAGGCGTGTTCCGCTCGGCGGAACTCGGCGCGGAGATCACCTGCGTTTCCGCCGGAGGCACGCTCTACGGCGTCTGTTCGGGCATGCTCGGCCAGGGCGCGATGCAGCCCTTGCTGCCCTATGGCCCTGATACCTGGCTGCTGCCCTGCCCCCGCGCGCTCGATTACGGCGCGCCCGGAGACTGGACGCTGCGCTTCACGCGGGATGAGGGCGGCCGTGTCTCCGGCCTGACCGCCGGTTGCTGGCTGGCGCGAGGGATCGCCTACAGCCGCGTCTGACCGATGCGCCATCCGCTGACCCTGGAGCAACTGCGGGTCTTCGTGGCGGTCGCCGAACGCCAGCACGTGACCCGCGCCGCCGAGGCGCTCAACCTCGCCCAGTCGGCGACGAGCGCCGCCATCGCGGCGCTGGAGCTGCGCCACGGCACCAAGCTGTTCGACCGGATCGGGCGGGGGATTGCGCTGACGGCGGCCGGGGCGCTGTTCCTGCCCGAGGCCCGCGCCGTTCTCGCCCGGGCGGAGGCGGCCGAGCAGGTGCTATCCGAACTCGGTGATCTCAAGCGCGGAACGCTCGCGGTGCAGGCGAGCCAGACCATCGCCAGCTATTGGCTGCCGCGCCACCTCGTTGCCTTCCGCCGCGCGCATCCGGGGGTGGAAATCCGGCTGGGGATTGGGAACACCGCTCAGGTCGCTTCCGCCGTGCACGACGGTGCGGCCGAACTGGGCTTTGTCGAGGGCATGACCGATGATCCGTCGCTCATCGCCGAGCCGGTGGCGCGGGACCAGCTGGTGATCGTGGTCGCTCCGGGCCATCCCTGGGCCAAGGCGGATCGGGTGGACACCGGCATGCTGTTGCAGACCGATTGGGTGTTGCGGGAGCTGGGGTCCGGCACCCGCTCGGTGTTCGAGGCGGCTCTGGCGGGCTTCGGCGTTGCGCCCGGTGACCTCCGGGTGGCGTTGGAGCTACCGTCGAACGAGGCGGTGCGGGCGGCGGTCGAAGCCGGATTGGGGGCGACGGCGCTTTCCGCCTCCGTCGCCGCCCCGAGCCTGGAGGCCGGGCTGCTTCAGATGATCGACATCAGCCTGCCGGATCGGGGCTTCTACGTGCTGCACCGGGCCGAGCGGTACCGAAGTCGCGCCGCCGAGGCCCTGCTCGCCCTCATTCGCGGCGGCGGTGTCATCGCCCCTTGAAGGCCGGCTTCCGCTTCTCGATGAAGGCCGCCATGCCCTCCTTCTGGTCCTCGGTCGCGAAGGCGGCGTGGAACAGGCGCCGCTCCTCCCGCACGCCCTGAGCCAGCGGCGTCTCATAGGCCGCGTCCACCAGCTCCTTCGCGAGCTGAACCGTGACCGGCGAGAGGCCCGCGATCTTGGTGGCGACAGCGCGCGCCTCCTCCAGCAGCTTGTCCGCCGGCACGACGCGGCTGACGAGGCCCGAGCGTTCGGCTTCCGCCGCGTCGATCATCCGGCCGGTGAGGATCATCTCCATCGCCTTCGCCTTGCCGATGGCGCGGGGCAGGCGCTGGGTGCCGCCGGCGCCGGGCGGAATGCCCAGCGTGATCTCGGGCTGCCCGAAGCGCGCCGTGTCGGCGGCCAGGATGATGTCGCACATCATCGCCAGCTCGCAGCCGCCGCCCAGCGCGTAGCCCGCCACCGCCGCGATGACCGGCGTGCGGCAGTGCGCAACCGCCTCCCAGTTCCGGGTGATGAAGTCCTCGGCGACCGCCTGGGGGAAGGTCTTCGTCGCCATCTCCTTGATGTCCGCCCCAGCCGCGAAGGCTTTCTCCGAGCCGGTGAGGATGATCGCCCGGACCGCCGGGTCGTCGTCGAGCGCGGGGATGACGAGGCTCAGCTCGTCCATCATCGTGCTGTTGAGCGCGTTGAGCGCCGCCGGGCGGTTGAGGCGGATGACGGCGAACCCCTCCTCCCGCTCCAGGATCAGGCAGGTGAGGGCCAAGGTCGAAAGGTCCATCGTCGTGTCCTCAGTTTCTGGCGGCCGCTTTTGGTGCGATCCTTGTAGCACGCTGGCCTCGGTTGACACCTCGGGGGTCGAGGGGCAGCCTGCGCCCCCCTTACCCCGGGGATGAGACGAAGGAACGGCAGCCATGGCGAGCAACGACAACGAAACCGGCCCGAAGCGCCTGAGAAGCCGCCGCTGGTTCGACAACCCCGCCGATCCGGCCATGACCGCGCTCTACCTGGAACGCTACATGAATTTCGGCCTGACCCGCGCCGAGCTGCAGGGCGACAAGCCGATCATCGGCATCGCCCAGACAGGGTCCGACCTTTCGCCCTGCAACCGCCATCACCTCGATCTCGCGCATCGGGTCAAGGATGGCATCCGCGAGGCGGGCGGCGTGCCGCTGGAATTCCCCTGCCACCCGATCCAGGAGACCGGCAAGCGGCCGACCGCCGCGCTGGACCGCAACCTCGCCTATCTCAGCCTCGTCGAGGTGCTGCACGGCTACCCGCTGGATGGCGTGGTGCTCACCACCGGCTGCGACAAGACCACGCCCGCCTGCCTGATGGGCGCCGCGACCGTGAATATCCCGGCCATCGTGCTGTCTGGCGGTCCCATGCTGGACGGCTGGTTCAAGGGCAAGCTCGCGGGGTCCGGCACCGTCGTGTGGCACGCCCGCAAGCTCTATGCCGAGGGCGAGATCGGCTACGAGGAGTTCATGCAGATGGTGTCGGCCTCGGCGCCCTCCGTCGGCCACTGCAATACCATGGGGACCGCCAGCTCGATGAATGCGCTGGCCGAGGTGCTCGGCATGTCCCTGCCCGGCTGCGCCGCCATCCCCGCGCCCTATCGCGAGCGTGGCCAGATCGCCTACGAGACCGGGCGCCGGATCGTCGGCATGGTGCATGAGAACCTTCGCCCCTCCGACATCATGACGAAAGCCGCCTTCGAGAATGCCGTGGTCGCCGCGGCGGCGCTCGGCGCCTCCTCCAACTGCCCCATCCATCTCGTGGCGATCGCCCGGCACATGGGCGTCGAGCACAGCCTGGAGGATTGGCAGCGCCTGGGGCCGCAGATCCCGCTGCTGGTCGACATGCAGCCGGCGGGCCGGTTCCTCGGAGAGTCCTTCCACCGTGCCGGCGGCGTCCCGGCGGTGATGAAGGAGCTGCTGGCCGCCGGCAAGATCGACGGTTCGGCGCTGACCGTCACCGGCTGCACCGTCGCCGAGAACCTGGCCGACAAGCCCGAGGGCGACCGCGAGGTCATCCGCGCCTACGACACGCCGCTCCGCGTGGAGGCCGGCTACATCGTGCTCTCCGGCAACCTCTTCGACACCGCGGTCATGAAGACCAGCGTCATCGACATCGAGTTCCGCGAGCGCTTCCTCAGCGACCCCGAGCATCCCAACGTCTTCCTCGGTAAGGCGGTCGTGTTCGAGGGACCGGAGGATTACCATGCGCGCATCGAGGACCCTGACCTCGGCGCCGGCGAGGATTCCGTCCTGATCATCCGCAACGTCGGCCCGGTCGGCTATCCGGGCAGTGCCGAGGTGGTGAACATGCAGCCGCCGGCGGTGCTGCTGAAGCGCGGCATCAACGCGCTGCCGACCATGGGCGACGGGCGGCAGTCGGGCACGTCCGGCAGTCCCTCGATCCTCAATATCTCGCCCGAGGCGGCGGTCGGCGGCGGGCTTGCCTTGTTGAAGAACGGTGATCCGATCAGCATCGACCTCAACAAGCGCCGGGTCGATGTGCTCATTCCGGAGGCTGAACTGGCGGCGCGTCGCGCGGCCTGGAAGCCGCCGGTGCTCGACAACAAGACGCCGTGGGAAGAGATCTACCGCAGCATGGTCGGTCAGATGGGCACGGGCGCCTGCCTGGAGCCGGCGACGCAGTATATCGACATCATCGAGCGGCGCGGGGAGTCCCGCAACAACCACTGACATCGGCGGCATCGTGCCGCCGGCCGCCGCATCCTAGCTGATCGTGTCACCGCTTCTTCTGCTCATCCTCGTCACCACCCTGATCCGGCTGGTGATGGGATGGGCGCTCGGCCTCGGGATCGACGAGACCTACATGGTCGCGGCGAGCCGTCATCTCGAACTCTCCTACTACGATCATCCGCCGATCGCCTGGTGGCTCACCCATGCTGCCATGGCCCTGTCCGGCAGCCAGGCCTCCGTCATCGTGCGGCTGCCCTTCATCCTGCTCTTCGCGCTCTCAACCTGGCTCATGGCGCGGATCACTACCCGCCTCTTCGACAGCAGGCGCGCGGGCTTCTGGGCGGCGTTCATCCTCAACCTGTCGCCCGTCTATGCCGTGACGGCGGGCGGCTGGGTGCTGCCGGATGGCCCGCTCGACTGCGCGCTCCTCGGCTTCCTCCTGTTCGCCCTGCGGGCGCTGGACCTGATCCCCAGCCGGCAACCATGGGCGGACTGGCTCGCCACCGGGGCCTTCGCCGGCCTCGCCATGCTGTCGAAATACAACGGCGTCCTCGTCCTCCTCGGCCTGCCGCTTTTTCTGCTGACGACCAAGGCCGGACGTGTCTGGCTCAGGCGGCCGCAGCCCTGGGTCGCCGGACTGCTCGCCGTGCTGCTGTTCACCCCGGTGATCGTCTGGAATGTCGACCACCATTGGGCCTCCTTCGCGTTCCAGGGCGACCGCGCCGGGGGCTTGCGCTTCCGCCCGCTCGCACCTCTCGGCGTCTGGGCCGGCGAGGCGCTCTTCGTTCTGCCCTGGATCTGGGTACCGCTCATCCTGCTTTGGCTGAGGGCATTGCGGCACGGCCCGGGGGAGCCTCGCGGCTGGCTGCTCGCTCTGCTGGCGGCGACCCCGATCCTGTTGTTTGCCTTCGTCTCAATCTGGTCGTCCGACCACATCCTCTATCATTGGTCGGCTCCCGGTACCTTGATGCTGTTTCCGCTGCTGGGGGCCGAGGTCGCGCGGCGCCTGGAAGCCGGTGCGCCGAGGCTCAGGCGCGGCATCGTGGCGACGGCGGCCGTGCTGCTGGTCGGGCTCGTGCTGGCGGGCACCCAGATGCGGCTCAACTGGGTCACCGCGCTCACGGGGCCGAGCTTCCTGGCGCGCGCGAAGGATGTCGCGGGCGGGGTGAACTGGACGTCCCTCCGCCCGGAACTCGAAGCGCGCGGGCTCCTGTCCCAGCCGGGGCTGGTGGTCGCCGTGACGCGATGGAACGATGCCGGCAAGATCGACTACGCTTTGGACGGCAAGCTGCCTGTGGTCGTGCTGGCTTCAGACTCTCGCGAATATGGCATCGTCGCACCGGCCGATCGCTACATCGGCCATCCGATGCTGATCCTGGTCCCAAATAGCGATCCTTCGGTTTTGGCCGAGCGCCTCGCGCCGCTCTTCACTCAAATTACCGTGGCGCAACCTTTGCCGCTCCGTTTCGGCGGATACGTGCTGACTAATGTGTCAGTGCTGAAAGGTGAAGGATTTAGAGGTCTGTCAGCGGGCATAGGTATTAAGTAAACATAACTCCTGCTTTCTTGTCCGGTGCGTTGCATAGTTTCTTCAGGAGGGTCTAATCCCTCTGCACCGACACTGGAGTTAACGCCTTGGACACGCACGTTTCCCATCCTGCGACCGGGAAGAACCGGCCTTCGCGTGAGGAGGCCGAGGAAGCCGTTCGAGTTCTGTTGCGCTGGGCGGGGGAAGACCCGACCCGCGAGGGGCTGCTGGACACACCCGCCCGTGTGGCACGTGCCTACGAAGAGTATTTCGGCGGCTACGACGTGGATCCGGTGGCGCTGCTGGCGCGCACCTTCGCCGAGACGGACGGCTATGACGAGATCGTCCTGCTGCGCGACATTCGCTTCGAAAGCTTTTGCGAGCACCACATGGCCCCGATCATCGGCCGCGCTCACGTGGCTTATCTGCCGCGCACGCGCGTCGTCGGCATCAGCAAGCTGGCCCGCGTGGTCGACGCCTATGCGCGCCGCCTGCAGATCCAGGAGAAGATGACGGCACAGATCGCCAATACGCTGGATGAGGTGTTGCAGCCGCTCGGCGTCGCCGTGGTCATCGAGGCGACGCATCAGTGCATGACAACGCGCGGGGTGCATCGGCCTGGAACGAGCCTCGTGACAAGCCGGATGCTCGGGGCCTTCCGCACGAACCCCAGCACGCGGCGGGAGTTCCTCGCCATGATCCAGCGACCGGGAATCGGCGCGGCGGCCGAAGGCTAGGCTAAGGTCGCACAGCGCGCACCAGGCGCTCGTAGATTGCCGGGTCCGTCTGCCCCGTGGCGAGATCGAGCGCCGTCCGCCCCTCGGCGTCGGCAAGCGCCGGGTCGGCCCCGGCCTCCAGGAGCAGGTCGACCATCTCGCGGCGACCGAACATGACTGCGAACATCAGCGGCGTGCGGCCCATGTCGTTGGCTGCATCGACATCGGCCCCGGCCGCGATCAGCCGGCGGGCAATCCCGAGTTCATTCTTGAACGCCACTCCGGCCAGGGCGGTCGCACGCTTGGCGTCGCGCGCATCGACGGCGGCACCCGCCGCGAGCAGAAGTTCCACCGCCGCGGGCTGGCCGTTGTAGGAGGCGAGGGTGATGGGCGGAAAGCCACGGCTGTCCGGCTGGTTCGGGTCGGCACCCTGCCTGAGAAACTCGGCCAGCAACGCCTCCTGCCCCTCGCGCACCGCGTCATAAAACAGCTGTTCGAGTTCCTCCCGGGTCAGGCTTGCCGGTCCCTGGTCCGTCATGCGGATCATCCCCCGCTGGGCGGTAGAAGACGAACATTGCTTTCTCCGACTTCGACGATCTCGATCCTGTCGCCGACGGCGATCCGGCCGGTGCCGTCCGGGATGAGATTTTGCCCGAAGATGACGCCGTCTGCCGTCCGCCGCAGCCGGCCCAGGGTGCGGAGAGGCTCGGACTTGTCCGGGCGCTCGCCCGTCATCTGGTCGACGGTGGTGACGACGCAGCGGGCGCAGGGCTTGGCGACGCGAAACTCGACCTCGCCGATGCGGATGCGGCGCCAGCGGTCCTCGGCCCACGCAGGGGCGCCGGCCATCACGATATTCGGCCGGAAGCGCGCCATGGTGATCGGGTTCGGCAAGGCGTCGTTCAGCGCCGCGAGCGATGCGGCGTTGGCCAGAAGAACCGGAAAGCCATCGCTGAACAGGGCGCGGTCGTCGGGCATCCCGTAGGCGGGGTCCACGGGTCTCGCACGGGGATCGTCCAGATAGACCAGCCCGCAGCGGAGGCCGAGGCGCGCGCTCAGCCAGTCTGCCGCCTGCTGCCCGGCGTCGAGCGCCGGAACCTCGTCGCTCCACACCTGAACCCGCCGCCGCTCGGCCTCGGGTGCCGGAACCCGCACCCGCAGGCCGTCAGCGCCATCGGCGGCCAAGGTCAGTGCATCCCCGGTCGTGTGGGCGCTGATGAGGGCCATGAACGGCATTTCGCGCTGGGTCAGGAACCGGCCTTCCGGCGTCACCACCATCCAGCGCCGGTCATGATCCAGCCCCCAGGTTGCGACCTCGGAGGCCGGCACGGCATAGCCGCGCAAGGCCTTCACAGGGTAGATCCGGATATCCTCGACAACGAGATCCTGCGGCAAGACCGACCTCTCATGCGGTGTAACAAGAGGCACTAGCATGACTCGGGTGGGATGGCGGCGCCAGATTTCCCGGTCTTAGGCGTCCCGGTTTCAGACGTCCCGGTTTCAGACATCCCGGTCTCAGGGTTCAGGGTGCGAGGCCGGGCACCCGTTCGAGCAAGGCGCGGTTCAGCTCCTCCCGCCGGGCCAGCAGGCTGCGATACCAGCGCAGCCGGTCGCGCACGCCATAGGCGTCCATTCGCGTCTCCGCGACGAGGCTCCGCGCCGCATTGCCGATCGACACGCCAAGGCTTGGTGTCGTCGCCAGCCGGATGATCTTCTCATAGAGGTCGGAGCCGCTGCGGAAGATCAGCCCGGTCACGCCATCGTTTATGGAGTCTTCGTAGACCACCGGGCTCGCCAGCGGCACGACGCGGCAGGCGCCCGCCTCGATGAATTTGAGGTCCGACTTGGCGCGGTTGAAGGGCGTGTCCTGCAGCGGCATGAAGCTGATTTCCGACTGCGACAGCAGCGCCGTGTAGGTCGGGTAGTCACAGGTTGGGTGAAGGATTTGTGCGGTGTTTCCAGCGCGTCATAGAACAGCTGGTCGTGCACGACCCGGAAGTGCAGCCGGCCCCCGAGCACGCCGGCCGCCGCGTTGATCGCGGGCAGCAAGGGCTGCCAGTCCTGCTGCCGGTTGATGGCGCCGAAGAACAGGGTCACCTTCGTCTCCGAGGTAAAGTTCACCACCTCCGGTAACTGGGCGATGCCGTTGCGGAAGACGGCGACCTCGGGGTTCTGCTCGCGCAGCGTCACGGCGAGCACCTCGGTGCTCGTCTGCACGGCGTGGGCCGCGCGGAAGTTCATCAGGCTGCTGTCACGCAATTCGGGCAGGAAATCCGGACGGTCGTCGAATTCCGTGACCACGAGGAACCCGCGCTGCAGGAGGTAGCGGAAGAACAGGATGCCGTTTTCCCCCAGCAGCAGCGGCCGATGGAGGATGCAGATACCCGGCAGCTGATCGTTCGGCAGCGGAAAGCTCTCGACATCACCGACCTGGATCACGGTAGACGGATCGGACTTCAGCGCCCTGAGCGGCTGGAGCACGCGGATATCGGTGACGCCGCCATAGGGCCGCAGCATGGTCGAGCGGATGGCGATGGGCGGCGTCGGTGTCTTTCGCGCACGCCAGATATATTGCGTCGGCCCCGAGCGGGCGAGAAAGCCCTCGCGGGTGACGCCAAGCGCCGCCAGCCCATCCTTCAGCGCATCGGCCAGAGCCTCGGCGCCGGACTGGTCGAAGATCCGCGGCGACACGTCGCAGAGCTGAAGGCCCGTCTCCTTCAGGGCCTTTTCCATGGTGGCGAGGGTGAACCAGCGCAGGTGCGTGCGGTCGAGGACGCCTTGGTTCTCGTAGTCGAATGAGCCGTTGATGAGCTTGAGGACGACGCTCCAGTGGGCGGCGTTCGGCACGCAGATCAGCATGACGCCGCGCGGGCTGAGCAGCGCCGCATGCTCCCGCATGACGCGCCAGGGGTCGCGCAGATGCTCCAGCACATCGCCATAGATGATGCAGTCGTACCCGCCCGCCACCTCGAACGGCAGCGGATCAGTCTCGATATCGAGGCAAACGGCCTCCGTCAGCCGCGTGGCGGCGACGCGGACGGCCGCGCTGTCATGATCGACGCCGAAGACGCGCGCCCTCGGATTGCGGAGGCGGTAGACGGCCCCCAGCATCCCCTTGTGGCAGCCGACATCGAGTATGACCTCGGCATCGAGCGGAATCCGGTCGAGCAGGTCCGGGTTCAGGGCATCCGGATAATCAGAGGGCGCTCTAACAGTGTCAGGTAAGGCCAAATCCAGTCCTCCCGTCGGCAGAAACTGGCGTCCCGCCTGGACGGCCCGTACCCTCGGCCCCTTTTTATGTTGCAGTGCATGATAAGCCTGCATAGGTGCGTTGGCGCCACTTCCTTTGCAGCATCCATGGTTAACGCGCAAATACGCACCGCTTCCAACAACGCCATGAGGCCCCCTTTGGACGCCGCCACTCCCGCCCTCACCGCCATGCTCGGCTCAGCCAAGACAACCATCACGGCCATTCCCGGCGACGGCATCGGACCCGAGGTCATGCGCGCGGTTCAGCGCGTTCTGGCCGCCGCGGGCGCCAAACTCGAATGGGAAGAGGCCGAGGCGGGCGCCGCGGTGTTCAAGCGCGGCATCGCCTCCGGCTGTCCGCAGGACACGCTGGACTCCATCGCCCGCACCGGCATCGTTCTAAAGGGTCCGCT
>Ga0116230_10003529_pt1 | contig 15287 bp, 9 predicted proteins | sample S1TSphfallax_3_FD_88678 | JGI IMG/M metagenome (GOLD analysis project Ga0116230, IMG submission 88678) | Host-associated microbial communities from peat moss isolated from Minnesota, USA - S1T2_Fd - Sphagnum fallax MG | ecosystem: Host-associated > Plants > Peat moss > Unclassified | place: USA... | reverse complement strand
CGCCAAAACTGCCTAGCGCGCGAAATTCGAGAGAATTTTCCCGCTCAACGCCCAAAATCCCCATTCGCTGTAACAAGGCACAAATCGCCATAATTTTACGCAATTGCAAGCCAAACAAAACAAAGCCACTTGCAACAAAGTTTTCCAGAGGCTTCCCATTCGCCCCAAATTGTTCCACGTGGAACAATTTCCCCGCCGCCATAAACCCAATCGCCACGCTTCAGATCGATCTCGCCGCGCGGAGGGGCTTTTCCGGAGGGAGCGGGGGCATTGATGCCCCCGGAAAAGATCCAATCTGACCGTGGGCTTCAGCCCCGGGCCCTCCTTTCTACGTCCGAATTGCTCCACGTAGAACAATTTCTCTCGCCGTTCGGCCTGAAACCCTCGTTCAAGTGCAAAAGATACGTCATTTGTTCTCCGGGAACAGATGACGAATACTCAAGAAAGCCGTGGGCGACAAAGCGATGGATTGGATCGTAGATTCCTACGCCGAAGCGGAGAAGCAGTTCCCGCATCCCGGACCGCGCCACGCCATCATCCACGCCAATCTGCCCACGCCCCACGCCATCGGCAGATGTTTCTGGAAGACAAGATTGGAACGCTGGAGGCGGGAAAACGGGCCGACATCGCCGTCTGGGACCGGAATATCTATACGATTCCAAGCGAACAGATCAAGGAGATGAAGTGCCTGATGACGCTGTTGGACGGCGAGGTGGTGTACCGGTCCGCGGACTTCCGGTGAAAGTTGGAGGCAGGAATGGGGAGAATATGGGCATTTATGGGCGGATATGGGCGCATATGGGCGAATATGGGCGAATATGGGTATATAAATAAGGGTGAGACGCCTATATGTTCCGCACGGACAATATCGCAATCGACGAGGAGGCGCTGGGGCTGATCGCCGAGCTGGACGAGTTCAAGGGCTCATGGCGAGCTTTGGCGAGTTTGGCGCCGGAGCGGCTGGTGGCGCTGCGGAAGGTTGCGACGATTGAGAGCATCGGTTCTTCGACGCGGATCGAGGGCAGCCAACTTTCGGACGCGGAAGTGGAGCAACTGCTGGCGAAGCTGGAAATCACTTCGTTTGAAAGCCGGGACGAGCAGGAGGTGGCCGGGTACGCGGAGGTGATGGAGACGGTTTTTCGGTCTTGGGCTGAGATTCCGATTACGGAGAACTACATCAAGCAGCTGCACCGGGACCTGCTGCGCTGGAGCACGAAGGACGAGCGGCATCGTGGGGAGTATAAGACGCTGGCGAACAGCGTGGCGGCGTTCAACCCCAGCGGTAAGCAGATTGCGATTGTGTTTGAGACGGTGACGCCGTTTGAGACGCCGAGGCTGATGGCGGAGCTGGTGGAGTGGACGCAGGCGGCTATGGAAGTTCGGCGGCTGCATCCGCTGCTGATTGTGGCGATTTTTACAGTGGTGTTTCTGGAGATTCATCCGTTTCAGGATGGCAATGGGCGTTTGAGCCGGGTGCTGACGACGCTGTTGCTGTTGAAGTTTGGATACAGCTATACGCCGTACAGTTCACTCGAAAGGGTGATTGAGCGCAGCAAGGAGAACTACTATCTGGCGCTGCGGCAAACGCAGGGGACGATCCGCGCCGATGCGCCGAACTGGCGGCCCTGGGTGAGTTACTTTTTGCGCGCGATGCAGCAGCAGAAGCGGCGGCTGGAGAGCAAGGTGGATTTTGAAAAGCTGCTGACTGCGAGCCAACCTCTCGTGGCCGTGCAGATACTGGATGCGGTGCGCAAGCGGGGGCGGGTGACGATGGGGCAGGCCGTGGAAGAGACGGGGGTGAGCCGGAGCACGCTGCGGGATCATTTGCGGGCGCTGGTGGAGAAGGGGCAGTTGGTGCGATATGGGAAGGGGAAGGGGTCTTGGTATACGCTGCCGTAAGGGCTCGACTCGTGCCTGGTCAACCTGTGGGTTCTGGATATAGATCGGTAGCCAAAAGACTCGGGGAATTCGCATCGCTCGCGTTCCGAATTCCCCGCAGGAGCTGAAGCCCTTTCGATTCAATAGGACTTATCGGCACGGCTGAAGTCGTGCCCTGTTACAAAGCGTTGGCGTTCGGAGGCTTAAAGCAAGTTCCTAGAAGAGGCCGGCGGCGGTTTCTTCGGCCATGTAGTCGACTACGGCTTTTAGGTCGCCGTTGGTTCTTTCGAAGACGGCTAACTGGCGGTCGGCGCCCGTGCCGGTTTCTAAGATGTTGCGAATGTCGTCGATGGCTTCGCGGCTGCCTAGCTCATCGATAACTGGATCGACCAGGTCGAGATACTCGCGGATGAGGTCGCGCTCGGGGATTTCCTGCTGCTTTCCGAAGTCGATCAAGTGGCCGTCGAGGCCGTAGCGGACGGCGCGGAACTTGTTTTCCATGAGCAGGGGGCGGGCGTACTGGCGATAGTCGCGGTTGGACTCCTGGAGGTTGTAGAGAGTTACCGCGGTGGCCTGGATCAAGGCCGCGACGGCGATCGATTCCGAGGCGCGGAGAGGGATGTCGCAGGCTCTGACTTCGACGGTGTTGAAGTAAGGGTGGGGGCGGATATCCCACCATATCTTTTTGCCGTCGTCGATGCATTTGGTCTTGATTAAGAGGTTGACGTAGTTTTCGTATTCGGAGTAACTGCTGAAGGCGTCTGGGATGCCGGTGCGGGGAAAGTTTTCGAAGACTTTGGCGCGGTAGCCTTTGTAACCGGTGTTGAGGCCGAGCCAGAAGGGCGAGTTTGTTGTTAGCGCCATGATATGCGGGAGGAAGTAGCGCATGGCGTTCATGATGCGGATGGCGGATTCGCGATCTTCAATGCCGACGTGGACGTGGAGGCCGAAGATGAGGTTGGAGCGGGCGACGAGCTGGAGATCTTTGACGACCTGGCGGTAGCGCGGGTCGGGGTAAATCTCTTGTGTCCGCCAGTCGGCGAAGGGGTGGGTAGCTCCGGCGACGAGGATGAGGTTGTTTTCTTTGGCGAGGCGGATCATCTGGCGGCGGAGGTCGTAGAGGTCTTCGCGGGCCTCGCCGATGTTTCTGCAGATGCGGGTGCCGACTTCGACGACGGACTGGTGCATTTCGGCTTTGACGCGCTCTTCGAGGCGCATCTTGCCCTGGGAGAGCATTTCGGTGGCGATGTGGGAGCGGAGGTCGCGAGTGACCGGGTCGATGGTCTGGTATTCCTCTTCGATGCCTAAGGTGAAGCTGGGACGCATGGGGGTCTCCTCGCGTGATTGGCGAAAGGCTTTGCCGCAATTGTAGTGCGCGGAATTGTTTTCGCCTAATTTTCGCTTTCTTGTAGCAGACTGAATTGGAGTGAAATCGCCTGAATCGCTGAAAAGCGGTTCCTTCACTGCGTTCAGGATGACAGCTCCTGGGAAAGGCCGAGGGGAGCTAGGAGTTCCGAATGAGGATGAAAAGCGGTTCCTTCACTGCGTTCAGGATGACAACTCCTGGCAAAGGCCGAGATGAGCTAGGAGTTCCGGATGAGGATGAAAAGCGGTTCCTTCACTGCGTTCAGGATGACAACTCCTGGGAAAGGCCGAGGGGGGCTCTAGGAGTTCCGAATGAGGATGAAAGGCGGTTCCTTCACTGCGTTCAGGATGACAACTCCTGGGAAAGGCCGAGAGGAGCTAGGAGTTCCGGATGAGGATGAAAAGCGGTTCCTTCACTGCGTTCAGGATGACAGCTCCTGGGAAAGGCCGAGGGGAGCTATTTGGCTTTGCTTGCTTTCTTTGCGGGGGTTGTCTTCTTTGGTGGCGCGGAGGGTGCTCCGAGGAAGCTGGACCAGCGGAGTTCTGGGATGGCTGGGGCTTTTTTGGCTTTCGCGATGGCCAGCGCGGCGACTTCCGAGACGATCCACTCGAAGTTCTTTTCGCCGACGGAGTGGAGGTCGGCGTCGGGGGCGGGGTTCATGAAGTCGATGGCGTAGGGGATGCCGTTTTCCACGGCGAATTCTACGGTATTGAGGTCGTAGCCGAGGGCCTGGCAGAGTTTGAGGGCGTCCTGCTCGACGCGCTTCAGTAGCGCCTTGTTGTATTTGGGCGGATTGAGGACGTAGCGCTCGTGGTGGGGGTTGCGGGGGTCGTAGGGCATGATGTGGACCTTCTTTTGCCCGACGACGTAGCAGCGGAAGTATTCTTTGAAGTCGACGGCCTTCTGGTAGAGCATGCAGAGGTCGCGGGACTGGTCGTAGGCCTCGAAGAACTCGTGGCGATTGCGGATGTGGTATACGTCGCGCCAGCCGCCGCCGTCGACGGGCTTCATGAAGCCGTGTTCGCCGACGTAGGCGAAGACTTTTTCCCAGTCGAGGGGGTATTCGAGGTTGCGCATGGAGCGGTCGGTGGTGCCTTCGGGGTGTTTTTTGTGGGGCAGGATGACGGTGGGGGGGATGGCGACGCCCATTTTATCGGCGAGGGAGTAGTTGAAGAACTTGTCGTCTGCCGACCACCAGAATGGGTTGTTGACGATGACGGTGCCGTTGAGGGCGGCGTGCTTGAGGTAGGCGCGATAGAAGGGGATGTCGTGAGAGATGCGGTCAACGATGACGGCGTAGGGCGGAGCTTTGTCGAGGAGGACGGCGCCGGTTTCGACGAATTCGGCGGAGATGCCGGGGACGTTGAGGGAGTTGATGCGCTCGACCAGCGCGCCGGGAAAGCTGTTTTCCATGCCGAACAAGACGCCGATTTTCTTCATTGCCGCCGCCCTCCGTTGTCTAGTTTACGGTAGCGGGGCCGGATGGAGGATGAGAATGAGGGTGACGGCGGTCAGTTTCGCGGCGGGGCGGGTCAGTTTGCCGGCGCGGCTACGCTGAAAATCTGGAGCACGGGGCTGCTGGTGGTGAATCCGGTGCAGGCGGCGATGGCCCGAACATGCCGGTTGGCGGAGACCTTGAAGGGCCCGGTGTAGACTTTGGAGCTGGTGGTGGGCAGGGTTCCGTCGGTGGTGTAGAAGATTACGGCTCCGGGGGTGGAACCGGCGATGGTGACGGTGACCGGGGCGCTGAATTTGCCTCCGGGAGGCGAGATGACCGGCTTAGCGGCGAGGAGGCGATATGTGGCCGCCGCGGCGGGGCTGGGCGCGTGGCCGGGCGCGTAGGCGACAGCTTTAAGGGTTACGGATGCGTCGATGGTTCTGGGACCGGTGTAACGGATTCCGGAGGTTTCCGTTGGGGTTTCGCCATTGAGGGTGTAATAGATGACCGCGCCTGGAGTTGCATCGGACAAAACGAGTGGCTGACTTGCGGTGTAGGTGCCGGAGGGCTGGAAGATCACCGGCTTCTCGACAATGGGCATTCTGGTCTTGACGCCGAGAACGGGGATGGTTTGAACGGTAGCCGGCGCGTTGAGTGTATTGGTGACGATCCGGATGCCGCTGGCGACGGCTTCTTCCGTCTCTCCGCCGGCGGGATCGGTGACGGGCGCGAAGTCGACGGCGATTTCGCAGGAGGCTCCGGGGGCGAGAGTGGTGGCGGCGGTGCAGCGGCCGATGCCTTTGACGTTCTCTGGGAAGTTGCCGGGGTATTGGATGGAGGAGAACCGGAGCGGCTGGTTACCCAGGTTGGAAATAGTGACGGTGCGGGGGCTGTCGGAGCTGGTGGACCCTGCCGCCGTGGTGGCGAAGCTGAGCGCTGGCGGGCTGGTGCGGTCGAATTTGTCCACGTTGAAGGATGCGCCGAACTCGCCCTGGCCGGCGTAGATGGGAACGTAGAGGTTGCCGCTGCCGTCGACGGCGAGTCCGGCCGGGGAGGTGCCGTTGTTCTGGCTGGTGAGCAGGGCGGTTCTGAGGTAGTGGCCGTTGGGCTGTCGGGTTTCGGCATAAATCGTGCCGGAGTCGTTGACGTAGACGATGCCGTTGCCGTCGACGGCGATGCCGACGGGCTGGGACCATCCGGTGCCGAGGAGGGTCTTGCTGTACTCGCCGTTCTCGGTGGGAATGAATTTATAAACGGCCGGTTTTTGGCCGGAGTCGGGCACGTAGACGTTGCCCTGGCCATCGACGGCGATGCTGCGGACCGTACCCAAGCCGCTGACGATGGTGGAGTAGGACTGATCGCTGGCGAAGGCGGGCGAGGACTTGTAGACGGAGCCGTATCCGGCGGAATAGATGTTGCCCTGGGCATCTACGGCGAGACTCTGCTCCTCATGGAAGGAGGCGGGCATGGCGCCGTCGGTGCCCTGGCGGGGGCTGATCCATGGATCGAGGATGGCGTCGGCTTCGAGGACGTTGCCATCGCCATCGACGGCGACGCCGACGGGATCGACCAGCGACCCGCCGATGTCGTTCTGGGTGAACTTGCCGTTACCGATTGAGGTGGCCTTGAAGATGCCGCCGGGGATTTCCGGCGCGCCTGGGTAGCCGGGATAGGTTTCGCTCTCGGCGACGTATACGTTGTTGCTGGCGTCTACGGTGAGGGCGGCGACGTCGTTGAGATTACCGAAGACGGGAACTTGCGCCGCCGGCTGGAACCCGGCCTGGGGCCCGAGGCCGGCGCCGCTGAGATAGACGGTGGCCATGGGGCGGCTGTATTCGTCGGCCAGCGAGATGCCGCCGAGGCGCGTGCCGGTGAGTTTTGGGGTGAAGCTGACGCGGACGGTGCAGGTCTGGTTGGCCTCGTAGTTTCTGCCGATGGTGCAGGTGCCGCCGCCAGCGTTGACGAAGTCCATTGCCGCCGCTCCGCCGGTGAGTACGGCGAGGCTGGCGAGCTTGCCGGGGTTGGCGATGGTCACGGTGACGGCCGCGGTGTTGCGGCTGCCGAGACTTACCGATCCCAAGGACGCCTGGGCATGGAGCGAGGCGCTGGCAAAAGCGAGAAGGACGACCGGGGCGAGGAGAGTGAGACCTGCGGGGGATTTGGACATGTGCTTTGAACCTCAGAGAATCGAATTTCCTGCCACGGATCTGTAGGGCGAATTTACCGGCCTCAGATCGCGGTACGCTTGCCGTCTGGGCAATTGCCGAGTACCGCGTTGGCACTTTGGATTGCCGGGAAGAATCGAATACGGTGCGGATTCAGTTACAGACGATACCACGGCACTTACTCAAGCGAGACTCTACCTCAGTTGCATTATGTGACCTCCGAGGGTCGATAAGATATGACCTGCTAGGTTTCTTTTCGCGCTCTTAGGTAACCAACTTGCAAGTTACCTGGGGTATTCCGGGTGCTAAGTGGGGTTCCGTGCCCGAATTGCATCGAATGTGGTGCATTTCAATGACTCATTGCGACATGGCCGTTCCAGAATTGGGCGGCGGGAATGCCACCTTTGGTGTACCGGCGCGAACCGCGGCGAAGACAATGCGGGATCGGGAACCTTTTTCGATCGCTGTGTGTCGAAGGGAGTCGATGTTTCGAAACATCGTTATCGGACGCGCTGGCTTGGCATTTGAGGCCCGGCTTGCGCTGGAAGTTGTCCCGCTGGCAGGCCGGTTGCGGCGGAGCATGTGTGGCCGCATCCGGAGGTGGAGATGCCTGCGAGGCGGGTATCGACGGCGTAGAGCGAAGTGTGGGTGAAGACGAAGAGGGTTTGGCCGTCTTTGCGGCCGAAGATGAGGTCGGTTGGGCGTTCGGGGACGTCGATGGTGTCGAGGAGCTTGCCTTGGGGGTTGTAGACGAAGACCTGGCCGGCGGCGATGTAGACGTTGCCCTGGGCATCCTGGGCGACGCTCTCGCCGCCGCGCTCGGCGAACAACTGCAAATCGCTGAGAGTTCCGTCGGGGTTGACGCGGGCGCGATAGGTTCGCTCTTCGGCCTCGTCGCTGACGTAGAAGGGCTGGCCGGGGGTTGCTTTGGCGAGGCTGAAGGCGCGGAGAATGTCGGCCATTTTGGTGCCGTAGTAGAGCTCGCCCTGGACGAAGTCGTTGCCGGCGGGAAGGAAGACTGTTTTGTCGGGCGAGAGGTACTGGTACGGACGGGGGGAAGCGAGGGATTGGAGGACGTCTCCGGTGCCCCATACGTCTGGAGCGCGCAAGGCGATGAGGCCGGGGCGCGGCGAGGACGGCTGGGGCTGGAGGAGGGTAAGTTCGGTCTCCGGGCTGCCGGGTTTGAAGCTATAGACGGTGCCTTTGCCGTTGTAGGCGACGACGAGCAGATCGCCCGACTTATCGAAGGCGAGATTGACCGGAGTTAGCGGCGAGCCGCGCACGATTTGCGCCTCATGGGTTGATTGGGACCAGCGATAGATACGTTGCCAGTGGGCATCGACGAAGTAGAGCTGGCCGGCGCTGTCGACGGCCGCGCCGGAGATGTTGAAGAAGCCGGTGGCGAGTTGCTCGAGCTTTGCGCCGGGCTGCAGGACCGCGGAGTCCGGGTAAGCCGGTGGCTGCTGGGCTATGGCTGGATTGCCGGGGATGTCGAGGTTGGCGAATTCGCGCTCGCGCACCTGGGCGTGGGCCGTGGTGTCTACGAGGGCGTTGTCGAAGGCGGCTTTGCTGTCCGAATCCATGTGGAAGTTGCGGATGCGGATGTTATGCGAGTCCGAAACAGTTACGGCGTTGGGGAAGGGTTGATAACTGCTCACGACGCGGTAGCTGTGCATGTTGGCAATGGCGACGTTTTCCGAGCTTACGATCGAAAGGGGAAGGGCGAAGCCGCTCTCGCCGCGCTCTTCTTCGGTTTGGAGGGCGTCGAGTTCCCAGTTCGAGACGTGGTCGAGCTTGATCTCGTTGCGAACGTGATGCTCGCTGGATAACTCATAGACGTGGCCTGGAGTCTTGGTATTCGAAATATACAAGCCGGCTTGCGCGAAGGTGCTGGGAGTCCAGATATCGGCGAAGGTTCCTCCGCCGCCGTTGGCGATCCATAGGCTGGGATACTGCGCGTCCCACTGGCGGTGTGGGTCGGAGTCGGCGGTGTGGGTGTCGTTGTAGGGATTCAGGCGTTTGCCGTCGGGGCCGTTGGTGCCGTGGCCGCCGAGGAAGCGCACATCGTCGATGAGCGAGTCTTCGCCGGCCATCCATAGGGCACCTACGGCGCGGCTGTCGATGCCTCCTGTGGAGATACCGATGCCACTGACGATGTTATGGCCGCCTTTTGGAGTTTCGATAACGGCAATGGGCGAGCCGGGTCCCTGGAATGCCGCGGTCTTATCTAAGATGTCGATTTGCGTGGCGCTGGGATGCAGGCCGATGAGGACCGTATCTGGGCGCAGATGGAGCGTCTGGCTGACGACATAGCGGCCCATGGGGAGATACAGAACGCGCTGCGTGTCGATGGCTTTTTGGAGCGCGGCTGTGTCGTCGGTGGCGCCATCGCCGGTTACTCCGAGCGTATGCACGTTGATCCATGTATCGAGCGGCGGGGCGTTGCGGATGGCGTTGGGGCCGATGGCTGGAAGCGCGTTGGCTGCGGAAGCGTCGAAGGTGGTTTCGATTTCTCCTTGAGCGCTGGGGGATGGAAAGGTGAGTCCGTGCGAGAAACTCTGGACGACGTAGATTGCGCCGGGAGCGTGGTACTCTTTGCCGCTCTCGCGGAGCAGGGCGAAGGTGGGGACGCGATCGCAGGCGATGGATTCCAGGTTGATTTCCGTGCGGAAGTTATGCTCGTTGCTTACGGTTATGGCTGGACCGCCGATGTTTTCGAATCGAGCGTCGCGGACCCATAACTCTTCGGCGTAGTTGGCGTCGATGTCGATGGCGGCTGGGACGTTGCGAATTGTCGAGTGGATGAGGGTGAGGCCGGCCTCGTGCTCGCGAATGGCGGCCTTGCGCTGGCCATCGAAGGTGGAGTCGAGGAGTGTGAACTGCCATCCTGGCGAGGGTTTGCCGGTGAGGATGCCGTAGTCGCCGCCGTAGAAATGCAGGTCTTCGGCTTCGTTGCCGATGTCTTTCAAGGCGGCTAACCCCGAGCCGGTGTGGAAGTCCATGTGGGTGAGATAGCAATGCTGGGCGATGTGGAAGCGAATGGCGACGGCGGCTGGGTTGCCGTCGCCGATTTCGAAGTCGATGTTACTCATGGCCGAGTAGAATGTGCCGGGATTGGCGTCTGGGACGGTGTTGTTGGGCGGGACTGTGCCTGGGGTTGGGGGACGGGTTGCCGGGTCGTCGCTGGGTGGCCTTATGCGGCTGGAGCCGGATCTGGAGCCGGGTTTGCCGCCGGCGAAGAAGAACATGTAGCCGAGGCCCTCCCGATAGCCGGGCGTGTTGGCCGCAAGCACCATGACGGGGCGCGTTTTGCCGTAGCCGATGACGCGGACGCCGGGCCACACATAGACGGTTTGCGTCAGGCGGTAGCGTCCCTCTGGGATGAAGAGAATGCCTTCGCCGCCGCGCTGCTGCACCTTGTCGATGGCGGCTTGCAGCGCGGCGCTGTCGTCGGCCTGGCCATCGGCATGGACGGAAAACTCTTCTCTTGTGAGATAGACCGCTTTCGGATCGTTGAGCCGTTGGGTGTAATACGAAGCGCCGCGCGACGCGGGCGCGCAAGCGATGAAAAGCATGGCGAGTATCATTGGTATCTTCATGGGATGCGCCCTCATCGAGGCTGGAGCGACGGCAACGGAAGGGCGCGGCGGCCGCTCCGTTCGACGGACGTAACTTCCGAGATAGCCAGCCGCTTAGTTGGTGTAGATGCGCACGTAGTCGACCAGCATGTCGGATGGGAACGGCGTGGAGTTGTTGGGAGAACCGGGATAACTTCCGCCTACGGCGAGGTTCATGATGATGAAGTTGGGGCCGTTGTCGAAGGGCCAACTGGAGCCGGAGAAGCCGGCGATGCTAGTGGGGGTATAAGTGACGTAGGGTTTGGTGGGGTCGTCGACGTAATAAGCGACGCTGCCCTTGGACCAGATCATGCCGTAGGTGTGCCATTGCGCGGCGGTTTCTCCGGTTGGGAAATAGAATGCGGTGCCGAGGTTGCTGCCGGTGAAGCTGGGTCCGTGGATCGAGCCTTCGTTGAAGTCTGGATTGGTGGCGGCGTCGACGCGCTCCATCACGTCTTGTTCGCCGCAGGCGGGCCAGTTGACGCTGGCGATGTTGTTGCCCATGAGCCAGGCGGCCGGCCAGAAGCCTTGCGCTTCCGGAACCATGGCGCGAAACTCGATGCGGCCATATTGGAAGCTGAAGAGACCTTCAGTTTTTAGGCGCGCGGAGGTGTAGACGCCGGTAGATGGCTGCTGCGCGGAGATATGCAGATAGCCGCTGGTGTCGACATACGCGTTGGGTGTGGTTGTGGTACAGGGCGAGGTCGTGGAGCCCCATCCGCAGTAGATTTCGAGCTCATTATTGCCCCACCCGCCGCCGCCGGTGTCGTAGCCCCAGTAGGTTGGGTTGGGCTCGGCATTCGAGCCGGTAGAGTTATTGAACTCATCGGACCAGACCAGGGTGCCGGAAGGGATATTGGGAGTGAACGCTTTGGTGGCGACGGTGCTGTCGGTATAGCCCGAAGCGACCGCGATGGCGTTGACGGTGAGATTGGCAGCTACGAGGAACGGCGCGACGTAAGCCGTGGAAGACGCGGTCGGGGTGGTGCCATCGACGGTGTAGTAGACGGTGGAGCCGGCGGTCTCGTCGGCGAGGGTGACGATGACGGCGCCGTTCTGAGCGTCCGCTGTGCCGATGGTGGGCGTGGCGGCGGCGGTTTCGGTGGGAGGTGGTGGGGTGGTTTTGGCGGTTCCGCCACCTCCGCAACCGGAAGCGAATAGGACGCCAAGGGCGAGCAAACTGGCCGCGGTTGCGCGACAAAAGGTGAGAGCCGACTGGATTCTCCGGCTGTTGGGGAAAGTTACTATGCGATTTTCACAGGACTTGGTTTCCATGACTCAACCCTCGTCTTCCAGCGATCCAAATTGGGAGCTTCTTCGATGGATTCAACCGGTTCAGAGGGACTGTAGCACAGTGATTCCATAGCTGCCAAGGATAGAAGATTTGTATTTGGCGCGGGCCTGGAGTTTCTTTTCACGGCGTTTCCAAAGCGATGGAAGGCCGCGTTTCTTGCGGGCGGGAGGGAGCGATCTTTCGCGATTTGGACGGGAGCTATTTGGACGGGAACAGTGCCCTGGGATTGGGCGGTTCAGAGGCAGTTACGCCTTGTCCTTCGGTGACGGTGTAGAGGCGATCGGCGGGGAGCTGTTTGAGCGTTTCTTTGGCGCCGGAGGGCCAGAATATCTCTAAGGTGTCGATGTGGTCGTGTTTGCCGAGGCCGAAGTGAAGGCGCAGGTCGTCTTGCGAGATGTAACTGCCGCCGCTGCGTACTTCGCCGGTCTGAACAAGGTCTCCGGCGGCGATGCGGATGCGGGCGTTGAGAGCGAGGCGATTGCTTTTGACGCCACGCAACTGGAAGCTGGCCCAGTGATTGGGATCGCCGCCCTCAGAGCGCAGGATCATGGGAGAGCCTTCGAGATTTCCGACGACTAACTCGATTCGACCGTCGTTGAAGAGGTCGCCGGCAGCGAGGCCGCGGCTTACCTGGGGCGTTTGGCTGGCTGGGCCGACGAGGGAGGAGATGTCGCGGAATTTGCCGTTGCGCAGGTTTTGAAAGAGTTGCTTCGGTTCGCGGTACTTGGTGCCGATGCCGGTGGTGTTGACTTGCGGATAGACGTGGCCGTTGACCATGAAGTAATCGACCCATCCGCTGTTTTCTATGTCGACGAAGGCGTTTCCCCAGCCGACGTAGGGGCGCGTGGGTGCGGCGATGCCGGCGATGTAAGAGACGTCGGTGAAGTTCAGATCGCCGTCGTTGCGGAAGAGCGTTGCGTATTGATCGCTGAAGTGGGAGACGACGAAGGAGAAGCGGCCTTTGTGCTCGTAGTCGCCGATGGCGACGCCCATGTTGGCTTGCTCGAGGCCATCCTGGTTGACGGCGATTCCGGCTTCTTCGGCGATGTTGGTGAAGTGGCCGTGGCCGTCGTTGCGATAGAGGAAATTGGGCTCGCCGTCGTTGGCGACGAAGAGGTCGGGATGGCCGTTGCCTTCAAGGTCGGTGAAGACGGAAGTTAGTCCGAAGAAGCCTTTGGGGTCGTCGACGCCGGCTTGCTTTGAAACTTCGGTGAAGGTGCCGTCGCCGTTGTTATGGAAGAGATAGTCGCGGTAGCCTTTGAGGCCGGCGGGGCCGCACTGCACGGCGACTCCGTGATACTGGCAGGTTTTACTGGAGCCGAATTTGGGGAGGTCGTCGAGATGGAAATCGACGTAGTCGGCGACGAACAGGTCGGCCCAGCCGTCGCTGTCGTAGTCGCCGAAGGTTGCTCCGGTGGCGAATCCGGTGGCGGCGGCTAGACCGGATTGTTTGGTGACGTCGGTGAAGGTGCCGTTGCCGTTGTTGCGATAGAGGACGACGCCGCCGAAGCAGGTGACGAGCAGGTCCGGTTTGCCGTCGTTGTTATAGTCGCCGACGGCGGCGCCCATAGCCCAGCAGGGGTAGCCGACGCCGGCTTTATCGGTAACATCGGTAAACGTTCCATCGCCGTTGTTATGAAAGAGGGCGCTCTTGGCTTTCTCTTGGGCGAGGCCCATGTCGACGCTGGGGGCGTTGGTGAAATAGATGTCTGGGAAGCCGTCGCCGTCGTAGTCGATGAGGGCGACGCCGCCGCCCATGGCTTCGACGATGTAACGCTGCTCGGGGGTGGAGAGGTGATCGAAATGGATGCCGGTGCGGGCGGTGATATCGACCAACTGCGGCAGATTTTTCGAGGGCGTGTCGGGCGGCGCGGGTTGCGCCTGGGCGGCCATCGACAGGACCATGAACGGCGCAGTTACAAGGAGATAGAGGAGGTTACGGTTGCATGCCACCGGGGTCCTCCGGCTTATCGTCGATGCGAACGCGCATATCGTGGAAGAGATCGCGGAGCTTGTCTTTCATGGCTTTGTACTTTTGGTACTCGGCCAGCTCTTTTTTTGCTTCTTCGGGCTTGCCCTCGGCGCGATCGAGAGAGACGAGGCGGTAGTGCGCGGTGTAGTTGGTGGGGTCGATCTGGATGGCGTGGGTGAGGAGGGCGCGGGCCTTATCGGGCTGGTCCCGATCTGACTGCGTGGCGATGAGTATTTTGGCTAACTCGGTGCAGGCATCGGGGTCGTCTGGCTGCATTTGGACGGCGCGGGAATCGGCGGCGTAGGCGGCTTTAAGGTCGCCTTTGCGCTCGGCGATTTTGCCTAACATGAGCTGCGATTTTTCGTCGTTGGGATTGGCGGCGAGCGCGGCCTGAAATTGAGCTTCGGCTTCGGATTGTAGCTTTTCGTCGGAAGAGTCGTAAAGCAGGCTGCCTAACTCGAAGTTGAGGCCGGGGAGTTTGGGGTTGGCTTCGATGGCCTCGCGATAGTTGGCGATGGCCGCCTGTTCGTCGCCGTGGCGGGCTAACTCGCGCGCCATAACTTGATGCATCTCGGCGCTTTTGGGAGCGGCGATGGCCAGGGTGAGCATGGCATTGGCCGCGAGGTCGCTGTAGAGGCGGTAGGAGATCATCAGGAGCCGCGTATCGGTGGGGTGCGCATCGAGAAGGATGGAGACGACGCGGGCGGCTTTGTCGAGTTCTCCGGTTGCGGTGTAGCTGTCGATCAGGGCGTCGCCGGCTTCGTCCTGAATCTTTTCGCCTTTGAGATGAGGGAGGGCGGCTTCGAGATCGGGGCGGGCGTTGGCGGGGTCTTTGAGGCGAAGCTCGGCGAGGCCGAGAAGCGCCTGAATCTTCCAGATACCGGGTTGGGCAACCACGGCGGCGCGCAGATGGGGTACGGCGTTGGCGTAGTCGCTTTTGAAGTAGCGGAGGACGCCGAGGTTGGCTTGCGCATCGACGTTGTTGGGGTCAATGGCGATGGCGGCTTCGAATTCGGGGATGGCGAGGTCGGGGCGCTTTTCCAGCATGTATTGCTGGGCCGCTTGCATGTGGCGCTGAAGGTCGTCCGATGGTGCGGCGGGCGTTTGGCACGGAGCGGAGTGGAGAGAAGCGGCGAACAGGAGCGCGAAGGTATACGGCTTGATGGACATGAACAATCCGATGATAGCGCAATTGATGCGAAAGGGACCGCGACGAATCGCGGTCCCTTTGGGGTTGTGGCTTTCCCTACCAAGTTAGAAGGAGAAGTGGATGTAGCCCTGGATGTGGCGGCCACCGTCTGTTACGCCGCTGATATTGGCGGACTTGGTGTCCCCGATGGCGGAATCGGGAGCGGAGAAGCTTGGATGGTTGAGGGCGTTCTGGGCGTCGGCGCGGATCTCGAGCTTGTAGCGTTCGACTACCGTGAAAGTCTTGCCGAAGGACAGGTTGAGATTGCTGTAGTCTGGACCGTAAACCGAGTTGCGACGCGCGGTTCCGTACGTGTACAGGCCAGGATCGGCGAATGCGCACTTATTGAACCAGTTGTTGAGGGTATG
>Ga0116230_10003527_pt1 | contig 15292 bp, 15 predicted proteins | sample S1TSphfallax_3_FD_88678 | JGI IMG/M metagenome (GOLD analysis project Ga0116230, IMG submission 88678) | Host-associated microbial communities from peat moss isolated from Minnesota, USA - S1T2_Fd - Sphagnum fallax MG | ecosystem: Host-associated > Plants > Peat moss > Unclassified | place... | reverse complement strand
TCACCGGTCTGTCAACCGCCGTTATAATCGCCGCGGCGGTATTCATGGGCTGGTACCTTTATCCCCGACATCAGAAACCCGCCGGAACCGAGAGCTACTTCACCGACGATGACGGCACCACCTGGTTCGTCGATGACGCGAAAAAACTGCCCCCCTTCACGCATGACGGAAAGGAGGCGGTGCTTGCCAAAATGTACCGAACCGACGACGGAAAGCTGTTCGTTGGATACCTTGAAAAGTTCACCGATGAAGGCAAGGCCAAGGCGGAATCCAGCAAAGCCGCTCCACCAACCAGGAGCCACATCCACACGGTGAAGGCCGGCGCGGTGGAAAGCAGCGGTCTGCTGGTAAAAAAACCGCACGAAGGGACATGGGTGCCTGAAGAGGACCCGGCCGCTACGGCAATCCGGACGGTCACATCCCCGGACGGCAACAAAAATTTTCTCCCGCTGACGCCATAATCAAATCAGTCGCGTTTGCAGAACCAGCCCATCTCTGTCCATGCCGTAAACCAGGATTGGATCTGCGACGTCCAGTCGCCTGCGTCGTCGCCGTCGCGAATGGTGGCGGCCACCGCGCCGGCCAGCGTCTTTCCATTTTGCAGATGCTGCAGCAAAACGAACGCATTGCGATCGAGCCGTTTGTAGTACAATTCATTGTCCAGCCGATGCATGGCCACGAAGATTTCATACTTGGCCGGCGGCGGGATCTGCCGCCTGCTCGCTGCTTGTGACGGGGAGTCCACCGCGTTGCTGGCTTGACCGCGCAAGGCGTTTTGCTTGAGCGCGATCGTGAAATCATCAAGAGGCCAGTGCAGATGCAGCAGCGTAATATACGGCTGAATCCCAAGCCGAAGCTTCTTCGCGTCCGAGCCCATCAGATCATCGACCGACAAAGCGGGTTTGCCTGGTTCATCAAATGCCAACACCTGGGCCCATTCGAAAGACCACATCTGCCGGCACAACTCAGTTTTGGTTCCGGTGAACTCGGGATGATCGGTGATGAAAAGCCCCAACCAATCGCCAAGGTTTCGCAGCGTGTAGGAATTGGAAGGGAATTTTTCCAGGTAAGCGGTTATCAGTTTGTTGAAATTCGACCGGCCCAGAATTGCCATCAGTCCTGGATAGTCATCGTAAAGCACATCGAGCAACCGGTACCAATATTGCCGGTTGTTCCGCCGGGAACCGCCGCCGCCCGAGCGGCAGAACCTGCGCGCAAACCGCTGAGCGCCGCGGCGGCGATCGTCATTGTCTTGTTTCGATTCATGATGATCCGCCCTTCAAAAAAAAGTGCAAAGAGAAACCGGCGCCATCCTGTTACTATGTCCGGTATACCCGCCATCAATACAAAACTGTTCGCCAACTCCCGGGTCGAGCATACGACTTTCTGCCGCAGAGAATAAACAAACTTACGAACGAATCTATTTCATTGGATTCTTTTTTTGGGGAATTTGCGGTCACGGCACCGGCGGGAAAAGCTGCAGGATGCCCGGTCCGCTTCGCATTAATGCCTCGACTTCATCCAGTTCCAACGGGCACTGCGGGGTGAGATTTTCCACGCCGTTTTCGGTAATCACCACCGTGTCTTCCACCCGGCAATAGATCTTCTCTTCAGGAATCCACATCTGGGGATCCAGCGCAAAGACCAGCCCGGGTTTGAACGGCTCCTGCTTGTAGGAGCCGTTGTCGTGAACGGCCATCCCCACGGTGTGGGTCAATCCGGTCGGTTTAGCCAATGCCGCCCGCACGCCCTTTTCCTGGGCGGCAGTCGCAAATTTCATCTGATTCACCACCGGTTCCATCTCCGCCACCACCCGGCGATCCACTTCGGCCGGCAGAAGACCGGGGCCAAGATGCTTCAGATAGCACTGGTGGAAGCGGACCATGAACCCGTACAGCTGCCGTTGCAGCGGATTGTATTTTCCACTGACCGGCCAGAATCGACCAATGTCGTTGCTGTAATTCGCCACGTCCGGCGCGACATCCATGAGCACCCATTCTCCCGCCTTGAGCGCCGATGTATTGCGATAATAGTGAAGGAACCAGATGTTCTCCCCGCTTGCGATGATCGGGCGATAGGAGGCGCCGCGGGAGCCGTTCACTCGATACACATACTCGGCAATCGCGCCGAGCTGATATTCGTACACACCGGGCCGGGTGGCCTTCATCGCTTCGTTGACGGCAAGGGCGGTCAGCTGCCCGGATCGCCGCATCGCCGCAATTTCGGCGGGGCTTTTCATCAAGCGCATCTCCACAAGCAAGGGAGACAGATCCTTGATTGCCGCTTCGGGCAGACGGTGTTTCAGCAAGCTGATGAAATGCGTTTCCCGGCTCACCGGATTATCCCAAGGATCGGCGGCGATCTGCTTCACCGCGTGGCGAATCGTGTCCTGGCAGGCCATATTTCCTTCGGAAGCGGCATGCGGCGTGTGGATAATCTTGCAGCCAGCCAGATCGGAGCTGAGCTGTTCAATGCCGGAAACCGCGTCCACCCCGGACAGTTCGATTAGCAATGCCGAATCTTCCGCCGAGAGTTCTGCCCCTTCGCTGGCGGCGTGCTTCTCATCCCGGTGCGGCAGATAGAGCGTCGCCTGCCGATTCCGCCCGTCCAGCAGCAGGTACGCCTGCGGCACCTCGACTCCCGTCAGATAAAAAAACTCGTTGGTCTGACGGAAAATCTCGAAACCAAAAACCGGCCCCGCGCCCTGGATGACCGCGACGGCATCTCTGCCGATGTGGTCATAGACGCGCTGATGGCGAATCTTGAATTCGGCAGCGGTGAAATAGGTCTGGTAATGAGCCGGTGGAAACACGGTGGTCATGGGGATTCCGATCCTGATCAAGCAACAAACGTCGAGCGTCAACGCGTACTGCGTAAGATCGTGTTTATAAAGATGGCAGACGCTGAATCAATCCCCAAACCGCTGCGGGGCTTTCCCGATCAGGCGAATCTGTTGCTGTGAAACGGCTTTCCGCACACTCTGATTTGCGTGAGCGAGCGACTGGAATATCTGGCTGCGCTGGACGAAGCGAACTTGGGGAAAGACCCAACGATTCACAAGATTCATCCTGCACGGCATTGAGCAGTCGTTACGGCGGTATTTGATCTGAATCACCGGTTGGTGATGCGTCGGCTCGTGTCGGGAAATCTGGCATCGGCGGGACGCCCATGCTAGGAGAGCTCTTCGACTCGGAGCTCTTTGCGCAGCCCGCGAATGTCCTGCATCAGCTCTTTTCGCAGCACGTACCTTGTCACAATGCCCGCGGCGAAGCTGATCGTGAACAGCTGCATCAGCGGCGTGGAAGCCAGTATGTGGAGGGTCAACCAGTCGGCAACGCCGGCTACGAGGATGCATTCGCTCAAGCTGACAAGAAGAAAGTCGCGCCACGGATGTTTGGTCAGCAGGAACGGCCGCTGTGTGCGGACATAGCGGACGTGGAAAACAACCGTGACAGCAATGGCGGCGACATAACCCGCAACGATCGATCCCGGCGGCAGAATGCCCAGCAGATTGAACGACAGGAAAATGCAGGTGCCGAACGCGAAGCTCAGGACGGTCGCGATCAGGAATTTGGTGATCGGTGAAGCACGCGGGAAGGTGAAATCGTACAGCCGGCTGAGATGTTCCAGGTAGCGAAACTGCTGCTTGAGCGTCAGCTTTGATTCACCGCGGGTGCGAAGGCCAAAATGAATTGGGACTTCCTTTACATTTTGCGCCTGGCATTTGCACATCAACTCCAAGGCGATTTTGTATCCCAGCGGTGTCAGCCGCTGGGCACGGTCGAAGGTCGTCCGGCGAAGCGCGAAAAATCCGCTCATCGGGTCGCGCACCGGACCGGCGAAGGGCCGGGCCAGCACCGTGGCGGCCCAGGAATTGATCTTGCGGCCCACGGTCCATTTCCCATCCGTGCTGCCCCCCGGCACATACCGCGACCCCAGGGCAAAGTCAGCTCCGGTATCGAGTGCATCGAGCAAAGCGGTAATTCGCTCAGGCGGATGCTGAAGGTCGGCGTCCATAACCACCAGGGTCGATCCGGTCGACTCGGCGATTCCCTCCAGCACCGCGCCGCTGAGTCCGTGCAGGGGCGGGTTTCGGACCATCAGCCGGACCGGATAAGTTTCCGCCAATCGCCTGCAAACCTCCGGGGTTCCATCGGCGCTGCCGTCGTCGACAATCAACATCTCCCATGCCCGCCCCGCCAATGCCTCGGCAACCCGGGGCACCAGCAGCGGCAGATTTTCAGCCTCGTTCCATGCGGGGACGATCACCGAAACTTCGGGACTTATGTGGCGTGCTTCGACCAAACTTCTCCTCATCGACGGCAATGCCGACCTGATCCAATGCGGCAGCTTCCAGTATTATCGGCACCGGCTTGGGAATCCTCGATTCGCTTTCGTGAAAGATTCCCCCCTTGCGTCGTTGTCGACAGTGCCGTCTAATTCAAAGCAAACAATTTGAGCTTATCCCTCTTGCATAAGATCTTTCGGATCAGTAATTGTACGTAAGGGCTGGATATTTCCGGTCGCTCGGTGTTGTCTTTGAAATTGACGGTTTCGTGGGGGTGTGTCGGAGGCCTTTTGGATCTGCCGCTGCATGTGTGGGGTGAAGTTGTCTTCTTCTCACTGCTCCTGGCGTTAGTCCTGCACATTTTGCTGGACCGGAACCGCCGTCTTTAGTGATTCCCACGGAAAAATCTGCGACGGTCCGTAATTTGCCCATCGGATCGAGGCTTTCGCTGCTGTTGGCGATGTTCGTCGCGTGGCGCAACCGAATCGTATCTCGGCAATAGCCGTGGAAATTGAGGTGTGCGATGGGAATTATTACTTGGATCGTCTTCGGTCTGTTGGCTGGCTTTGTCGCAAGCATGCTGGTTAACAAGCATGGAGAGGGGCTGATCGGTGACTTGCTCCTGGGCATTGTCGGGGCGATGGTCGGCGGTGGGATTGCGTACCTCTTCGGTCTTCAGGGGGTGACGACCTTCAACCCTTGGAGCTTTCTGGTCGCGGTTGGCGGATCGATTATAGTGCTCGCCGTCTATCATGCCGCCATCGGTCGATCGCAGCCGCGGTTATGAGCTGCGGTTCACGCGCCGATTGCGCCTCGAGGTGTCCAGTTCCGGGTCGACGCTCGGGAATCCGGATGTCGCGTTGACAACCCGTCCGCAGCGACATAGGTTGCGCTCATGCTTCCTTTGACTCGCCACGGCTTTCGGGAATTGCTGATCGGTAGCATTGTTTTGCTGCTGCTCGCAGGGGGGCTTGGCTATATCAATCCGTTTCTGTCGCTCATCATTCTCCCGGTGATTGTCTTCCTATTCGCATTTTTCCGAGATCCAGAAAGAGCCATACCGATCGAACAACACGCCATCGTCAGCCCCGCGGACGGGAAAGTGTCGGATATCACCGAAATTGCCTTCGACCCCCTGATTCAAGGCCCGGCGGTCCGCATTGGCATTTTCCTTTCGGTATTCAATGTTCACGTCAACCGCAGCCCCTGTGATGGCCGGGTGATCGCGATCAATTACAAGAAGGGAAAGTTCATCGACGCAAGGCGGCATAACGAAGCATCGGATGAAAACGAATCCAATACCATCGTTCTTGCCGAACCCAACGGCGATCGACCCATCGCGGTCATCAAGCAAATTGTCGGTCTGATCGCCCGACGAATTGTCTGCACCACCATGGTCGGCGAGTCGATCGAGCGAGGGCAGCGCATCGGCATGATTAAATTCGGCAGCCGCACCGAGGTGACGCTGGCAAAATTTCTGGAGCCTCGGGTGAATGTGACTGTCGGTCAGACCGTCCGGGGCGCTGCGGATGTGATCGCAGTGCTGGGCAAGCCGATTCACACCACCAGCAAGCCGGCAAGCGGTGAAGAGCTGGAACCCCTCATCGGTCGGGAGACGCCGGCATGAGCGGGCAACCGGCTCGCAGGCGACTTAAAGATCTGTCGCCCGCCGAGCGAGAACAGCGACTGGTGGCGCGCATGCAGCGACGGGAGCACCGCCGGCTTCGCCTGCGTCGGCACGGTCGGCGCGCCTACATTCGCTCGGTCTATTTTCTGCCCAGCATGGCGACGCTTGGCAACGCCATCTGCGGGTTCGGAGCGATGTACGTCGCGGCGCTGCCGGCTGGCGTTGGGCTGGACCCGGTTACCTATTACTTCTCGATCCATCGGTTCACCGTAGCCGCCTACCTGATTTTTCTGGCGATGGTGTTCGATGCGCTGGACGGCCGGCTCGCGCGATTTGCCCGGCACACGACCGATTTCGGCGGGCAGCTGGACAGCCTGGCTGATGTGATCAGCTTCGGCGCGGCCCCGGCGTTCATCTCGCTTCTGTTGTTCAAGTCGCAATTCAGCACGCACCATGAGTTGAATGCAGCCGTGTCGCGGCTGATCTGGGCGGTCGGCGCGCTGTTCATGAGTTGCGCAGCCCTCCGCCTGGCGCGGTTCAACGTAAGCAACGAGCACGGGGAGCAGCATCATTTCAGCTTTCTGGGTCTGCCCAGCCCCGCCGCCGGCGGTACGGTTGCCGCCTGGATTCTGATGCAGCAGGAGCTCTCGCGCTCGAGCAAAAACCCCGCCGCGGCAACCTCACAACTCGATCTGTTCGGCCACCTCGCCAATCTCTGCACGCTGGTGCTCCCTCTGCTGGTGCTTGGGACCGGGTTGCTGATGATCAGCCAGATTCGCTATCCGCATCTGGTCAATCGATATCTTCGCGGCCGCCGGTCGATCGGCAGGTTGCTGGCAGTCCTCGCCGGGATTCTCCTGCTGCTGGTCGCCCATGAGTTTGTGCTGGCGGTGGGCATGCTGGCGTATGTGCTGTGGGGATCGCTGTCGGCCGCGCATCGCATCTGGCGTGTCAGGGGACAGATTACCTCTTGAAATGCATAGCCAGCAATTCGGCCCGGCTGCTGACCCCGAAGCGCCGATAAAGCGCTTTCACGTAGACATGCACGGTATGCTGACTCAGCTTCATCCGCCGGGCGACCTGCTTTTCGCTGTTCCCATCGAGAAGGTACAGAAGGGTTTGCTGCTGACGCGGTGACAGCTCGCGCCCGGCGGGTCCGGCGGCAGCGCGGGATGCGGGTTCAGGTTCGCCTGACGACGCCGGCTCAATTTTCGCCCAGAGCGCGTCTGCGGGAAGCGACCCCACTTTTACACCGATAAACCGGCACAAATCCGCAAGCAACTGACGTCGGCTGTTCGCGCGGTCGGGCAGAGACTCGTGCAGCGGTTGCATCACCCGAAGCATGGCAGCAAGGTCGCCGATGCGCGTTGAAGGAACGGGAGCAGGCGGCAACTCCGGTGGGGCACCCTGACTGAACCGATTGCTCACCATCTGCATATCCGGGTCACAGGGGTGAAGTCCCGCCAAAAGGCTAAAAGTGCCCTTCAAAGTGCAGGTTGCTTGAGACATACCCGGTTTAGGGTAATTGCAACAAATCCCTGAATAACGACAACTGATGTACCCGATTGGGAATGTCATTACCAGCGGGAGCTGACCTCCAATCAGCCGGCTGGGCGGGCGGCTGATGGGAGCCAAATATGAATATGGCGTTCTGATTGAATTGAACGTTGTAACCGCTGGGAATGAGGGCAAATGCATGGATGCATTTGGGCGCGAAAATTTTGACGCGCACCGATGGGGGGATCTGTTTTGTGGGAAAGTGGCAGCGATGGGCAAACTGTGGATCGGTGACACCAATGGATGTTGGATAGACTTCTGGGATAAACCCAACTTTGCCGGAAATCATCGGCGACTGCTCGGCCCGGCAGATTTTCCCTATCTTCGAATCGCCGAGAAGGGTTGGAATCCTCAGGTGCAAAGCTTGATCGTTGGCCCCAATGCCTACGCGCAGTTTTACGAAGATCTCAATTTTCACGACAGCGTGTTCTGGACGCTGCCAAACCAGCGCGTCGAGGACGTTTCCAAGCTCGGATGCAACGACGAGATAGACTCGCTGCGGCTCTACGATCGTCCGCCATTCGCCCATGAACCGGGATACGCCGCGTACATGCTCTGGGCGGCAAGCCATCTGACGCGGACGAATCCATCGGCTTAACCAAAACGATCTACGTTGGAATCCTCCGCTGGTCGACGCTACCGTGACTGCATGGTGACTTCTGTCAGACGAACCGATGATTTTGAACTGGATGGCACTGGAATCTCCGCCGCGTGGAGCCACGCCGAATGGATGCCCATCCTGCCCATCAAAGGTGTTGCCACGCATTCGACGCGCGCAAAAATCGTTTACTCGATCACAGGGATTTATTGCCTGTTCGATTGTGAAGATCATCTGCTGATGTCGACGGGGCTTCCGGACAATGCGGATTTGTGGAACCAGGATGTGGTTGAAGCGTTCTTCTGGCCGGACGAATCGCAGCGGTTGTACTTCGAGTACGAATTGTCACCGCTCAGTTCTGAGCTGGCCCTGATGGTCCCCAACGATGGCGGCCAATTCATGGGCTGGAGTCCCTGGCATTACGAAGGGGACCGCCGATGCCGCCGGGCGACCGCGGTTCGCGGTGGTGAAAAAATCCCGGGTGCATCCATCACCGGATGGTCAGCTGAATTTTTCGTTCCCTTCTCACTGCTGAAAGGCCTTGGAAATGTTCCCCCCGCACCCGGCACCCGATGGCGCGCGAATTTCTATCGCATCGATTACGACCACAGCGCCCAGACGCTTTTCGGCTGGTCCACATCGGTCGCCGACACATTCCACGATTTCAAGCAGTTCGGCACCCTGCATTTCACCTGATCCGGGTATATTGTCTGCCCAAGGAGATCTGTTCCATGCCCAAGCTCACGATTGATGGTGTCGCGGTTGAAGTGCCGGCCGGCAAGCGGCTGGTGAATGCAATCGAGACTGAAGGAAAGACCGACCAGCTGCACAACTGCGGCGGACATGCCGCCTGCACCAGCTGCCGGGTGCTGTTTGTCGCCGGTGAACCGAATAAAATCACGGTCGCGGAAAAGGAATTGCTGGCCGCGCGCGGCCTGGAAACAACCAAGGGACTTCGGCTCAGTTGCCAGCTGCTTTGCGAGCAGGACATGGAAATTAAAATCATCAGCCGGCTCGCCGGCAGCGGGAGAAAAGATGTCGGCAAACCAACTGGCGATCAGATCGACCCGCCGCCGGTTTGGACGACGTTGTGAGCGGCGGATATTTGCAGAAGCATCAGGGACGTCTCGGCCATGACTATTTTGGGCTGCGAAAACCACGGGCGAGACCCCCGTTATACAGGTTTTTCATAGCCCGAATTTGAAATTTGAGACTCCGGCGTATGAAGCTGGCATTTTCTACAAACGCTTACACACGGTTCCCGCTCATCGAAGCGTTGCGGGGAATCAAGGCTGCCGGTTTCACCGGCGTCGAAATCCTCGCGGACACGCCGCACGCTTATCCGGCAACGCTCGACAGGGTGGAGACCGCCCGCATCCGGGTCGAGTTGGACCGATTGGGCTTGATCGTGAGCAACGTCAACGCCAACTGCTCCTTCGGCTATTGGAAGGACGCCCCGCCCGAACCCTATTTCGAACCCAGCCTCATCAGCCCGAATCCAAAGCACCGCGCGGATCGAACCGAGCTAATTTTCAAGACGCTGGATTTCGCCAAAGCGCTGGATGCCCGCAACATCAGCATCACCAGCGGCCGATGCCTGGGCGGGATGCCCCCGGACAAGGCGGTGGTCCAACTGCGGGAATCTCTGCTGCCGATCCTCGACCGGGCCGACCAGTTGAATATCGATGTCGGCATCGAATGCGAGCCGGGTTTATTTCTCGAGTATTCTTCTGAACTTGGCGAGTGGATCGACCGGCTGAACCATCCCCGGCTCGGGGCGAATCTGGACCTGGGCCACAGCCAGGTGGCGGGTGAAAATCCCGCCGATGCAATCGAAATGCTTCAGAACAGAATCTGGAATCTGCATGTTGAAGATATTCCGGGCCGGAAGCATTACCACCTGATTCCCGGTGAAGGCAGCATGCCCTGGCAGCAGATCTTTCACGTGCTGCGGAAGATTCGTTACGACCGATTTCTAACAGTGGAATTGTATACGCACACAGAGCACCCGCAGCTTGCCGCGGAGAAAAGTCACACGTTTCTGAAGAAGTTCTCGGACCTTTCCAGCTGATCCATCATCCGTTGGGACCTCTAATCGTTCGAATCAGCACATCATAAGGTTCGAACATCGATTGGCGATAAAAAATATAGACCGCCCCGCCGGCAAGAATCGTGAACAGGTGGAAGCTTGCGCAGTGGATGGACCCGCGGCCCCATCGTTGCACGAAAATCACCAGCGCTGCTCCGATCACCGCCGAAATCGGAAACGCCGTGTCAGGAATCGAAAGCATCCACTGCGTGAACGGTGGGATCTCCACCCTGAAATCAACAAGAATCCTTTTACTTTCCTGACGATTGTGCGGAATGTAAACCGCGAGAAAAACCAGACTCCCCAGGGCGAGGACCATCATGATCCAACTGGTTTTTGTTGAAGGCTGCGACGTGGATGTCATATTTCCCATGGTAATTCAGCTCGCCAGCGACTCGGTCTGACGGACAAAATCATCGCCCTTCCACTGCCCGTCTTTCGCCACCAGCGCTTTCGCTTTAGCGGCGGCTTTCGCCTCGGATTGCCGACGAACCAGATCGGCGTGCGTGGTGAAATATTGCAGGCTGCGGCCCTTGAAATCGGCGATCGTCTCGAACTTGTGGTGATCCATGAACGCCAGCAACTCTTCCTGCATCTGCTTCACGCAGTCGTAGCCCATCTTCATCACGCCGGTGCAGACCTGCACAGTGTCGCCGCCCAGGAGAATAAATTGGGCGGCATCCTTGCCGGACTCGATCCCGCCGATGGCGCTGACACTGCGACCGGGGAATTTGTCGCGAATCACTTCAGCGCAGTCTTTCACCATGCGGAGGGCGATGGGTCTGACAGCCGTGCAGGAATATCCACCGGGCACGGTGTACCCCTCAACCGTTGGCTCGGGTCGAAGCGTTTCCAGATCGACGCCCATCACGCAGAGGATGGTGTTGATCGCCGACACGCCGTGACATCCCGCCGACAGCGCCGCCTCGGCACCGGCGGCAATGCTGGTCACATTTGGCGTGAGCTTCGCCCACACCGGCACCTTAGCTGCCGAAATCACCCATCGGCAGACTTCGCCCATGATGGCGTTGTCCTGACCCATGGCCGCCCCCATTTTTCGCTCAGGCAATCCATGGGGGCATGAAAAATTCAGCTCGAACCCCGCCACACCGGTCGCCTGCACGCGCTCGACAATCTCGATCCAGGCATCGCGCGAATATTCTTCCATGATCGAGGCAATCACCACGCCATCGGGATATTTGTCCTTGAGCATTTTCAGCTCGTCCAGCCAGACTGAGAAAGGCCGGTCGGAAATCAGTTCGATGTTCTGCCAGCCGATGATTTCCTTGCTCTTCTCGGTGCGAGGCCGAGCGTAGCGCGGGGCAACATTGATGACTTTTGAAGAATCCAGGCTGATGGTCTTGATGACCACCGCCCCCCATCCTTCATCGAAAGCCTTGCCAATGACATTGGCATTAGTCCCCGGCGGCCCCGACCCGATGATAAACGGATTGGGCAGCTTGATGCCGTCAACAGTGGTGGCAAGTGTAGGCATATTGGTTCAGCTCAGTTCAACCCCGCCCTCTCCCCCACCGGCAGCGGTCGCTTCAGCGAACCTGTCTTTTAGCGGGTACCCAACCATCATGGAAAAATAAAGCAAAAACGCCAACCCAAAAGTGACAAACCAGGCATACTCAAACAACTGCCTGAAAACGCCTGCTGACCGCGTATGCTCTTGAAGCACCGCACCGTGTGTCACCTTGTCGACAAAACCCGGAATACATGGCGTCAGCGCAAGTCCCACAGCCAGCACTGCGCACCAGTTGATGCCCCTGTCATAAGAGTAGATGCCATGCGTTTTGTACAAATCAGTGACGCTCAGTCGTGTTCGGCGGATAACCCAGTAATCGCATACCAACACCCCGCCGACTGCGCCCAGAAAGCTGGACGATCCCGCCAGCCAAACCCCGATGTATGTGGACGGATCGCTGAACAGATGCCACGGCATCATTACGATGCCCACCAGCCCGGTGATCAGTCCACCCAAACGAAAGCCAATGTATTTGGGTGCGAGGTTGGAAAAGTCGTTAGCGGGACTGACGACATTGGCGGCAATATTGGTTGCCAGCGTTGCCAACACGATGGCCGACATTCCAAACACGACCGCCGCCCGGCTGTGAAAAGTCTGGATCAACTTCTCCGGATCGTCGATCATCTTTCCGTCGAAGATCACGAAGGTCGCGCTGGTGACTGCCACGCCGATGAAGGAGTACAGCGCCATCGTCGTGGGCAAGCCGATCGCCTGCCCGATGACCTGATCGCGCTGGCTCTTTGCATAGCGGGTGAAGTCTGGAATATTCAGTGAAAGCGTCGCCCAGAACCCCACCGCGCCGGTAAGCGACGCCAAAAACACCTCGAGAAACTGTCCGTGAAGTTTTCCGCCCTGCACGAACTGCGATGGTTGATTCCACACCGGTCCGAACCCATGCGCCTTGGCGTGCGCGTTGATCAGCGCCCAGCCGAGCAGGACTAATCCAAGCACAATCAACAGCGGCGCTTTGATGTCCAGGAGGATGCGGATCGATTCGATGCCAGCAAAAATGACGATGATGTTGACCGCCCAGAAAGCCATGAAGCAGATGAACTGCTGTTCGGTTATGCCGAACATTTTCTGATGTGTTTCAAGGTCGCCCCACGATGGATGGTAGAGCGTTGCAATGGCAAAGATTGCTCCGCCGCCGATCCAGGTCTGGATGCCAAACCAGCCGCAGGCGATCAGCGCTCGCAGCATCGCAGGAAGGTTCGCCCCCCGTGTGCCAAACGCCGCACGACAGTATACCGGAAAAGGGATCCCGTACTTTGTCCCGGCAAAGCCGTTCAGCACCATCGGCACCAGGACCACCGCGTTGCCGGCGAAGATCACCAGCACCGCCTGCCACCAGTTGAACCCGTTCTTCATCAACCCCGACGCAAGCGAGTAGGTCGGAATACAAGCCGACATGCTGACCCACAACGCGGCGATGGACCAGACAGACCAGGTACGCTGTGCAAGCGTGGTCGGAGCGAGATCCGCATTGTAGAGCGGGGAATTTGTCAGATCCGATGTTTCGAGAGAAGTGGTCGTCATGTTCAGCGGCGCGGCGGTTATTGAGCGGTTTGAAAACCCTGTATCACGGGCGCCTGTCCAGTGGTTTTCGTACGCGAGAACAGCCATGGGCGAGAAGCCCATGATACTTTTTCAAAGCGCTCCAGTCCGAGTCCCAGGCGAAAAATTATGCACGATGATCGTTCAAATCACCAGCATCGTTTTCAGATCCTGGCACACTCGCCGCGTTTGAGAAATTGCCCGTCGCCGGGGCGGCCGATGTATTTGCCGTTTTCCACCACCACTTTGCCGCGAGAAAGGACCGTGACGACCACGCCCTTGATTTTCATCCCCTCGAAGAGGTTGTAGTCGCAATTTTGCGCGTGGGTTTTCGCCGATCGAATCTGCTCGCGATCGGGATCGAAAATCACGATGTCGGCATCGGAGCCCACCGCGATCGTGCCCTTCCTGGGCCACATGCCGAACATCTTCGCGCTGGCGGTGCTTGTCAGATCGACGAATTTATTGAGCGAGAAGCCATGCTGCATTGCGGCGTGGTAAACCATCATGAGCCGGTCTTCCACGCCGGGGCCGCCGTTGGGGATTTTGGTGAAACTGTCCCGGCCGAGTTCCTTCTGACCTTTGAAATTAAACGGACAGTGATCGGTTGAGACTTCCTGCAGATATCCCATCCGCAGCGCGTTCCACAGCGGTTCGATGTTGTCTGCTGGTCGCAACGGTGGGGTGAAAATATATTTTGCTCCCTCGAAATTCGGCTGATCGTATTTGCTCTCATCGAAATACAGATACTGCGTGCAGGTTTCGCCGAATGCCCGTTGACCTGCGTCGCGTGCCCGGCGGATCTGATCCGCGCCAGCGCCGGTGCTGACATGCACGATGAACACCGGGGCTTTTGCAAGGTCGGCAACATGAATCGCCCGCTGGATGCCGTCGACTTCGGTCACCGGTGGCCGCGAGATCGGGTGGTATTTCGGCTCGGTCTTCCCCGCTGCCACCAGATCGTGAATGACCTCTTCAATGACCACACCATTTTCCGCATGCACGAGGGTCAATCCCCCCGCTTCACCCGCACTCCGCATCACGCGGTACATCGTCCGGTCGTCGACCAGGAACACCCCGGGATACGCCAGGAATAATTTGAAGGTCGGCACCCCCGCGTCGATTACCTGCCTGAACTCGGCGGCGTGTCTTGGCTCGTATTCGGTAACCGCCAGATGAAAGCCATAATCGATCGCGCACTTTCCCGACGCCTTGGCGTGCCAGTCATCTAGCGTCTGGGCGAATGTTTTCCCGTGATATTGGATTGCAAAGTCGATGATGGAGGTGGTGCCCCCCACTGCCGCCGCCCGTGTCCCGGACTCGAAATCATCGGAGGAAACGGTCCCACCAAAAGGAAGCTGCATGTGGACGTGCGGATCGATCCCGCCGGGGATGACGAGTTTGCCGGCTGCATCGATCGACTTGTCATACGTGCCGGGAAGACTTTTTCCGATCGCCCGGATTGTTGTTCCGTCGATCAGGATGTCAGCGAAATAATCATCCGTGGCAGTAATGATCCGACCGTTTTTTATAAGAGTGGTCATTGCAGGGACGAATTATGCAAACGGAAACGGAAACCGCTACCTGATGGGAAGCAGTATGCAAGAAAGGGCGGGTCTTACGACCCGCCCGTTATCGAGGACTCGAATACGGTTCAAAGGAACTATGCCTTGCTCACATGCGCCGCCGGCGGCGGCTGAGAAGCGAACCGCCAGCCACTGCGAGCAGGCCCAGAGAGGCGGGCTCGGGAACCGCGGAGGTTGAAGTTTGCACAATCGAAAGCGGATAGATCTCGGGCGATCCGTAGTATTCGTCTACGTAGCCCGTAATGTTAAAGGTGCCTCCAAAACCGCCAGCACCGTAGGCCGTATTCGCGCCTGAAATTGACGCAGCAACAGCTGAGTCGCTTGCATATCCATAAAGCCGGGTGGTATTTCCGTTTACATCGATGAGGCTATAGGTAGTATTGGTTGCCAGCGTGGCGGGTGCAGTTGCAAACGAGACATTATCCAAAGAGACAATTGATTCTGCATACGGAGGGGTGGACG
>Ga0116230_10003523_pt1 | contig 15297 bp, 14 predicted proteins | sample S1TSphfallax_3_FD_88678 | JGI IMG/M metagenome (GOLD analysis project Ga0116230, IMG submission 88678) | Host-associated microbial communities from peat moss isolated from Minnesota, USA - S1T2_Fd - Sphagnum fallax MG | ecosystem: Host-associated > Plants > Peat moss > Unclassified | place... | reverse complement strand
TCCGAGGCGCCGCGCCGCCTCGAGCTCGCGCGCATGGCACCCGAAGACATTCCGGCGGTGCTCGCGATCGAACGCCTCTCGTTCCAATCGTCGTGGCCGCCGAACGCGTTCCAGAACGAACTGCGCGACAACAAACTCGCGCATTACTTCGTCGGCCGGCTCGACGGCGCCATCGTCGCGTACGGCGGCATCTGGGTGATCCTCGAAGATTCGCACGTGACGACGATCGCCGTGCACCCCGATCAGCGCGGCAAACGGCTCGGCGAAGAGATGCTCGTGCATTTGCTCGACGAGGCGATCGAACGCGGCGCGTCGTGGATCACGCTCGAGGTGCGCGAGACCAACGACGTCGCGCAAAAACTCTATCGCAAATACGGCTTTACCGTCGTTTCGACGCGGCGCGGCTACTACAGCGACAACAACGAGAGCGCGCTCGTGATGTGGGCCGGGAACCTGCGCGGACCGCTCTACGCGAGCCGTCTCTCGGCCCTCAAAGCGGCGCTCCGATGATCGACGGCGGCGTCGCGTTCGTGCACGCTGCGCGCGCCGTCCGCGCGCACCTCGCGCAAGAGCATCGCTTCGCGCACACGCTGCGCGTCGCTCGCACGGCGGAATTGCTCGCGGTCGCGCACGGCGCCGATCCGCAGCGGGCGCGCACGGCCGGCCTCTTCCACGATCTCGCCCGGCTCTATCCCATGGACCGGCTCGTGCGGGAGTGTAGCGAGCGCGGCATGCCGATCGACGACTTCGAAGCGGCCAACCCGATCGTGCTCCATGCGCGCCTGGGCGCCGAGCTCGCGCGCGACGACTTCGGGGTGACCGACGAAGCGGTTCTCTCGGCCATTCGGAAACATACCGTCGCCGGCGCAACGATGTCCGACCTGGACGCGATTGTCTACCTTGCGGACGGACTGGAGCCCGGCCGCGACTTCGCCGATCGGGCTCGCTTCCTCGATCTCGCGTTCCGCGACCTCGACGCGGCGATGATCGCCGTGATCGAGAGCAGCCTCGCCTACCTGCGTTCGCGCGACCTGGCGGCTGCGCCCGAAACCCTCGCCGCCCTCGCCACCTACCGCTCCCGGGAGAAGTGCACTGCCTGACCTCGTCGACCTCGTCCGCGCCGCCGCCGAAGACAAAAAGGGCGAGGACATCACCGTCCTCGATCTCGATGGCCGGACCATCGTCGCCGACGCGTTCGTCGTGGTCACCGGGCGATCGGTCATCCAGACGCGCTCGCTCGCCGATGCGATCGTGGCCGCCGCCCGCGAGCACGAGTTCCACGTCGCGCGCACCGAAGGCTACGCCGACGGCGGCTGGATTCTGATCGACCTCGGCGACGTCGTGGTGCACGTGTTCACGCCCGAACAGCGCGCGTTCTACAACCTCGAGCGTCTCTGGGGCCGCGTCGCCGAGGCACGGGCCGCCGGATCGTGAGCGCCAACCGGCCGCGCCGGCGCCCACGCTGGCAGCGGACCGTCGTCATCGCCTTCACCTGGGTCTTGCTGGTCGCGTTCGTGCTCACGAGCGTGGGCGTCGCGTTCATCAGCTTCGCGGCGCACTGAGCAGGGAAACTTCCCCGCCGAACCTTGGGTAGAGAGGGCGGAGGAACATGATGAAACGCATCGCGGCACTCGCCGTTTTTCTGGTCAGCCTATCCGCGCTCGCCGCGCCCGCATTCGCGCGCGACGTCTACGTGACGGACAACGCCGGTCTGCTCTCCGCGAGCACGGTTTCCGCGCTCAACGCGAAGATCGGCGACTTCAACGCGCAGACACACAAGGACGTCGTGGTCGACATCGAGTCGACCGTGACCGGCGATCCGAAGGCCGCCGCCGAGCGGATCTACGCGCAGCAGCAAGTCAACGGCGTGCTGATCTTCATCGCGAAGACGCCGAAGACGATCGGCGTCATCCCCGATCGCGCCGCGGAGCGCTACTTTCCGGCGGGTTCGACCAGTGCGATCCGTCAGGCGATCGCGAGCGGCTTCAACGCGGGCAATTTCGATGAGGGCGTGACCAACGGCGTCGACCTGACGATCAACATGTACCGCAGTCACCTGGGCTCGCTGCGGCACGCCCAAGCTCCCGTCTACGTCAACCCGCTCAACACACAACCGGTGCGCAGCGATACCGGAGGAGGCTTTTCCATGGGCTGGATTTGGTGGCTGATCGTTCTCGCGGTGATCTTCTTCATCATCCGCGGGATCTTCCGCGCGATGAGCGGACCGCGCGTGATGCCGCCGGGCTACGGCGGCCCGGGGTACGGTGGTCCCGGATACGGCGGCGGCCCCGGCTACGGCGGCGGCTATGGACCGGGCTACGGCGGCGGCGGTGGTGGCGGCAGCTTCTTCAGCGGTCTGCTCGGCGGCCTCGGCGGTGCCTTTCTCGGCAACGAACTCTTCGGCGGCAACCGCGAGACGATCATCGAGCAGCCCGGTCAACAGGCCGGTTTCAACGACCCGGGCAGCGCGAACTACGGCGGCGGTGACGCCAGCGGCTTCCAGAGCGATCCCGGCCAAGCCGATATGGGCAATTCGAGCTTCGGCGGCTGGGGCGGCGGCGGTGATTCCGGCGGCGGTGGCTGGGGCGGCGGCGGTGATTCCGGCGGCGGCGGCTGGGGCGGCGGCGATTCCGGCGGCGGCGGTAGCGACTCCGGCGGCGGCTGGTAGCCGATCAAACCAACGGGCGGCTCGACGCGAGTCGCCCGTTGGTTTTTAGCGGATCCGTGAAATTACGACGCCGCGCGTAAACGGCGCTCGAACTCCGAGAACTTCTCGATGAGGTTCGGCGATTCACGAACCGTCCACGCTTGAATTTCCGCCAGCACCGTCGCCCGATCCATTCCGTGCGCGACGGCAACCGCGGCGTTGAGCGCCGTAAAATCATCCCAATGATAAAAGTGAGCGAGTCGATCCCGAACGCAATCGATCTGCTTGAGGATTCGAAGCTGACGCTCGTTCCGCTCCAGCACGCCGGCTTCTGTGACGTACTCGCCACCCACGGCCAACGGTCCCTTCGGGAAGTCGATGGTGTACGCGCAGTTCGGGTGCACGAAGAGTCGCGAGCGACCCTCTCGCTGAAACCCGATGATACGTAGGGCGTCGGCGACGGCATCCAGCGATTCGTCCGGCACGAGAACGAAGTCGGCATCATCCGACATGTACGCTTGTGGAGCGTACATCGCCGCAGCGCTCCCGCCGGTGAGCACGGCGTGGATATTCGCATCGTTCAGTGCCGCCGCCACGGCAAAGCACACGTCGGCCAGCGTCGACGAGGCACCGATCACAAGCGCTTGTTACGGCGACGCGGGCGCGCACGGCGCGATTCTTTGAGCCGCTGATACTCCGGGTAGCCGTCGGCCAGCCGCAGCAGCATGGCGCGAAGTTCCTTGTAGGCTGGATACAGCGGATTCAGCGTGACGGCGCGAACCACGAGCGGTCGTGTGGCGATCAGCCCCTCCTCCTCGACTTTGTCCAGCGTACGCTGCACCGACGAAATAGACGAGCCGAGATAGCGAGCCAATTCGGCCGGATAGGTTTCTTCGAGCACGGCAACCAGCATCAAAAGCGCCGTCCGCATCTTCGAGCCGAATATGGTCGGCGCCGGCAGATCCCACGGTTTGTCGGACACAACCGGTATGCCAAGCTGCATAGTATAGTACTCCGATCAGACTACTAAACTATACGACGAGGGCAGAACTCGTCAAGGGACGGACGCTTGCACACGGCTGAGCAACGGTCAGGCCAGGAGCGCCTCGAGACGGAGCCGGACGGCGGGCCACTCTCCGGCGATGATGCTGTAGACGACCGTATCGCGCAACGTGCCGTCGGCATGACGTGCGTGATTGCGCAGGATGCCGTCGCACCGTGCGCCGAGCCGTTCGATCGCACGCCGGCTGCGCAGGTTCTGCGCCGACGTGCGAAATTCGACCGCGATGCAATCGAGCACGTCGAACGCGTGCGCGAGCAGCAGCAGTTTGCACTCGGTGTTGAGTTGCGTGCGCTGCACGCGCGTGCGATACCAGGTCGAGCCGATTTCGAGCCGCCGGTGCACCGCATCGACGTTCATATAGGTCGTCATGCCGACGGCCCGTTCGCTCGCGTTCTCGATCACGGCGAAGGGCAGCATCGAACCGGCGTGTGCGAGCGCCAAGCGGCGCGCGATCTCGGCCTCCATCTTCTCGGGCAGCGGGACCGTCGTGTAGGTGAGCTTCCAGAGTTCGCCGTCGCGCACGGCCTCGACGAGATCGTCGTGATGCCTCGGAGCGAGCGGTTCGAGCGTAACGTGCGCACCGCGCAGCGTGACCGGCGGCGGCCAGTTCACGGTCCCGCGAAGAACAGGAGCGGCTTCACCGCCGCACCGGTGTGCGCGTCGTGGATCGCTTCGTTGATGTCGGCGAACGCGTAGCGACGGAAGAGCCGATCGAACGGGAAGCGACCCGACGCGTAGAGATCGGTCAGACGTGGGATCAGCACGTTGGGCACCGATTCGGCTTGGATCATGCCGCGGATCGTGATGCCGCGTTGGAAGAGCGTCGTGAGGCGCGCTTCGAATTTCACGCCCGGATCGCCGGCGACGAGTCCGACGACGCCGCGCGGCGCCATCGCTTCGGTGAGCGCCGCGATCGATGCCGGATGCCCCGTCGTGTCGAACGCGTAGTCGAAGCCGTGCGGCAGAATCGCGCGCAGCGCCGCGGTGAGATCGCCGTCGCCCGCGCGCACGCGATGCGTCGCGCCGAGCGCCTCGGCGCTCGCGAGCTTGGCATCGATCGTGTCGACGGCGACGATCGTCGTGCAGCCGCAGATGAGCGCGCCGAGGATCGCGCTCTGCCCGACCGAGCCCGCACCGAGCACCACGAGCGACGTGCCCGCCTCGGGCCGCAGCACGTTGATCACGCCGCCCGCTCCGGTGAGCACGCCGCAGCCGAGCGGGCCGAGCAGCTCGATCGGCAGATCGTCGCGCACCTTCGTCGTGTTGTTCTCGTGCGAGAGCGTGTACGACGCGAACGACGACTGGCCGAAGAATTGCCCATAGATGCGCTCGCCGCCGCGTGCGAACGGCTGGTTCTGCCCCGCACCCTTGGCGTGAAAGTTGCGCGCCGGCGATTCCACGCAGTAGACCATCCGGCCCTGACGGCACTGCACGCAGTGGCCGCAGTGATCGTGCGAGAGCACGACGTGATCGCCCGGCTTCACGCGCGTGACGCGCGCACCGACGCGCTCCACCACGCCCGCGCCTTCGTGGCCCAGCACGATCGGGAACGGCGAGCCGAACATGCCGTTACTCGCCGCGATATCGGTGTGACACACGCCGACGGCGGCGATGCGCACGAGTACCTCGTCGTCGAGCGGATCGTTCAGCTCGAGTTGTTCGACGGAGAACGGCGCGCCGAGTGCGCGCGTGACGGCGGCGGTAACGGAAGTCGGCATCCGCCCGCCGTTCGACGCGTCAGTCGAAATCGATTGCGGCGAACACGCGGCGGAGCGAAATCTGTAGATCAGGGAAATCGCCCGCCGTCAGCGTGTCATCGTGGTCGAAGCGCCGCACCGTGCCGTCGTGGCCGAACGCCTCGACCGTACGAGCGAGTGGATCGACGACGAGCATCAGCAACGTGCCGCACGCGAAGTAGACGCTGCGCTTGTGCTCGAGGTGCGCCGGCTTCTCGCCGGGCGAGAGAATTTCGACGACGATCGTCGGGCCGTACGGCGGCGAGTCGAAGTCGCGATCTTCGAGACCGCGCAGTCCGTCGCGCGGGATCACCGCGATATCCGCAACCAACGGACGCCGAATCTCGCCCGACGGCGCAAGCCGAAAGCGCCACTCCGTGCCGACGATGTAGCGGCCCGCGCTCCACGCGTGGAGTGCCGCCGCGAACGCGGGTTGCAGCAGCGCATGCCGCGTGCGCGGGCTCATCTTGGGCACCGCGCGACCCAGGATCCATTCGAGCGCGGGCTTCTGTTCGGGCAGAATGACTTCGAGCGGCTGCGGCATCGTGCGGTTCCTCGCCACCATCGTATCACGGCCGGACGGTGAGGTACGCCGCGATCGCGTCGAAGCGCGACGCGGTGATGCCCGAAACGTCGGCGAGCGCATCGACGGTCGCGAACGGGCCGTTCGCGGTGCGGAAGTCCACGATGCGCTCGGCGAGCGTCTCGCCGATCCCGGGGATCGTCGCGAGCGTGGCGGCATCGGCGCTGTTGAGGTCGATCGGCACCGGCGGCGCGTCGCTCGCATCGAACGTCCCACCCTCGGCCTCGCGCGGTGCGCGGTGCCGCCGGCTCCGATGGCCGGACGGTTTCGTGCCGCGCCCGCGGCGATGATGATCGGTCGCCGGCGCCGGGGCCGTTTCGCCGATGCGCGGCACCGCGATCTCATCGCCGTCGGCGACGTGCGCGGCAAGGTTCACGGCGACGCTGTCGGCGTCGCGCGTGAGGCCGCCGGCGCGATTCACCGCGTCGCCGGCGCGGGCGCCCGCGGCGAGCGCATACACGCCGGGATGCGCCACCGCACCGGCGACATAGACGACGGCAACCGCGGCACGCGGCGCCGCGACGCGCGGTCCATCGTCGCCCGCGCCGGCGGAGAGCGCCGGTGACGGCGCCGGGTGCGGTGCGAGCGCGGCGGGATGGACGACGAACGCGACGACGGCGACCGCAACGATGGCGCCGGCCGCGACGCCGTGCAGAGCGGAGAATCTCATGCCGCTCGACTGCGCCGAGCGGGGCGAACGGCAAGGGGAGCACCGCCGCCCGCAGCTTAACACGACGTTTACAAATCACCAACCGTCCGGCGGACCGCCCGCGCCATGGGTGGCACGCGCGCGCCCGTCACGCTACAATGGGGAAATGCTCGAAGCAGAACGGCCGCTGACGTACGACCATCGCGCCATCGAACGCGCCTGGCAGCAGCGCTGGGAAGACGAGGGGATCTACCGCGCCGACGACGCCGACCCGCGGCCGAAGTACTACGTCCTCGAGATGCTGCCGTATCCGTCGGGCGATCTGCACGTCGGGCACGCGAAGAACTACACGCTCGGCGACGCTGTCGCGCGGCTGATGCGCATGCGCGGCAACAACGTCGTGCATCCGATGGGCTGGGACGCCTTCGGGCTGCCCGCCGAGAACGCGGCGATCCAACGCGGCATCGAGCCCGAAACGTGGACGCGCTCGAACATCGACAACATGCGCCGCCAGATCAAGCTGATGGGCACGGGCTACGATTGGACGCGCGAGTTCGCGACCTGCGACCCCGAATATTACAAGTGGAACCAGTGGTTCTTCTTGCGCATGTACGAACGCGGCCTCGCGTACAAGCGCGAGACGCCGGTGAACTGGTGTCCCTTCGATCAGACCGTGCTCGCGAACGAGCAGGTCGTCGACGGGCGCTGCTGGCGCTGCAACAACCTGGTCGAGCGGCGTAACCTCTCGCAGTGGAACTTCAAGATCACCGACTACGCGGATCGGCTCTTGGCCGGGATCGATCGCCTCAGCGGCTGGCCCGAACGCATCAAGACGATGCAGCGCAACTGGATCGGCCGCAGCGAGGGCGTGACGTTCGCGTTTGACATCGACGGCGTCGACGCGCAGATTAGCGTGTTCACCACGCGCGTCGACACGGTCTACGGCGTGACGTTCATGGCGATCGCACCGGAGCACCCGATCGTCGCGAAGATCCTCGCCGCGCTGCCCGAAGGTCGCGAGCGGGTCGAGGCGTTCGCGGCAACGCTCGTCTCGAAGTCCGAACTCGAGCGCACGCAGTTGATGGAGAAGAGCGGCGTGCCGACCGGCGCGTACGCGGTCAACCCGCTCTCGGGCGAGCGCGTGCCGATCTGGGTCACGAACTACGTGCTCGCCGAGTACGGCACGGGCGCCGTAATGGGCGTGCCGGCGCACGACGATCGCGACTTCGATTTCGCGAAGAAGCACGGCATCCCGATCGCGCAGGTGATCGCGCGCGCCGACGGCACGCCCGAAGCGCCGCTCGACGAAGCGTTCTGCGACGACGGCGTGTTGATCGCGAGCGGTGATTTCTCCGGCATGCACTCGGCCGATGCGCGCACGACGCTCGCCGCCAAGCTCGAGGCGATGGGCCGCGGCACGACGACGATCAACTTCCGCTTCCGCGATTGGCTGATCTCGCGCCAGCGCTATTGGGGCACGCCGATCCCGATCATCTACTGTCCGACCGACGGCATGGTGCCGGTGCCCGATGCGCAGCTGCCGGTCGTGTTGCCGCGCGGCGTCGCGTTCACGGGCCAAGGTTCGCCCCTGGCCAACGATCCCGACTACATGAACGTGACCTGCCCGATGTGCGGCGGCGCGGCGCAACGCGATCCCGACACGATGGACACGTTCGTCGATTCATCGTGGTACTACGTGCGCTACCTGGATCCGCACGACCACACGCAACCGTTCGACGCGGCGAAGGCGTCGGCGTGGATGCCGGTCGATCAGTACATCGGCGGCGCCGAGCACGCGGTGATGCACCTGCTCTACGCGCGCTTCTTCTACAAGTTCATGATCGATGCGGGCTACCTCAGCGGCGACGACGAGCCGTTCACGCGGCTCTTCAATCAGGGTACGCTGCTGCGCAACGGCGAGAAGATGTCGAAGAGCCGCGGCAACGTCGTCGGCATCGACGAAACCGTCGAGCGCTACGGCGTCGATGCGATGCGCTTGTTCTTGCTCAAGGCCGCACCGCCCGAAGACGCGCTCGAATGGACCGACGAGGGCATCGTCGGCCGCGTGCGCTTCATCCAACGCGTGTGGCGCGCATGCGAACCGCTGCTCGAGGCGGCCGGTACGACGTCGCTCGCGACGCTGCCGGAGATGCGCGGCGACACCCAGCGGGCGCTGGTGCGCGCGCTGCACCTCGCGTTCAAATCCGCGCACGACGAAACGGAGACGCGGCGGTTCCACTACAACGTCACCACCGCCCGGCTGGATGAGCTGGTCAACCTGCTCACCGCCGCCGTGCGCGACCCCGAGCTCGCGCACGATCCGGCCGTGCTCTACACCGTGCACGCGTTGCCGATCGCGCTCGCCCCGTTTGCGCCGCACATCGCTGACGAGCTGTGGTCGCGCATGGGCAACACGACGTCGGTCCATCTCGAGCGCTTCATCGAGGCCGATCCGGCCGCGCTGACCGTCGACGCCATCACCGTCGTGGTGCAAGTCAACGGCAAAGTGCGCGGGCGATTGACGACCGCACCGGGAATTGACGAAGACGCCGCCTACGCGCTCGCGGTCGCCGATGCCGGCGTCCGGGCGCACACCGATGGGAAGACCGTGCGCAAGCGAATCTTCGTCCCGGACAAGCTCCTGAACATCGTCGTCCAATGAGCGTGACCATCGAACCCGACGACGCCCTGATCGTCGTCGACGTCCAGCACGACTTCTTGCCCGGCGGCGCGCTCGCGGTCGCGGCCGGCGAGCGGATCTTCGCGCCGATCAACGCCCTCGCGCCGCGGTTTCGGCGCGTGTACGCGACGCGCGATTGGCATCCCGAGGATCACACCTCCTACGCGCACCACGGCGGCCCATGGCCCGTGCATTGCGTCGCCGGGACGCACGGCGCGGCGTTCGATCCGCGCCTGCAGCTCGATCACGTCGACGTGATCGTCGACAAGGGCACCGAGCGCGAGACCGACGGCTACAGCGGCTTCGCCGCGACGACGCTTGCCGACGATCTGCGCGCGAACGGCGTGAAGCGCGTCTTCGTGTGCGGGCTCGCGACCGACTACTGCGTGAAGGCGACGGCACTCGATGCCAAGACGGCCGGCTTCGACACCGTCGTGATCGCCGACGCCGCCGCTGCGGTGAACATTGCGCCCGACGACGAGCAGCGTGCGCTCGACGACGTGCGAGCGAACGGCGTGCGCGTCGTGGAGAGTAGCGAGATTCTTGGCGACGCCCGTCTACGGGTCTAGCGTCACCACCGTCGAGCCGTATGCGCTCGACCGAATCGACGATCGCGAACGCCACGGACACCCGCGCGATCTCTTCGCGCTGTGGTTCGGGGCCAACGCCGAGACCGCAAATTTTGCCGTCGGCATCTTGGCCGTCGCGCTCTACGGCGCGTCGCTGCGCGGGGCGATCCTCGGCCTGATCATCGGTAGCATCTTCGGCTATACGATCGTCGCGTTGGCGTCGCTCGACGGGCCGAAATACGGCTTTCCGCAGATGGTGTTTTCGCGCCGCGTGTTCGGCACCGACGGCAACGCGATGCCGGCGATCCTCTGCTTCCTCGCCGGCGTCGGGTGGTTCTCCATCTCGACCGTGTTCGGATCGCAGGCCGTCGCGCAGCTCTTCCACCTGCCGTATGACGTCGCGCTGGCCGCGATGCTCGTCGTGCAGATCGCGATCGCGGTGTATGGCTACAACGCGATCCACGCGTTCGAACGCGTGTCGGGCATCGTCTCGATCGCCGGCTACGGCACGATCGCGATCGTCGCGATCGTGCACGCAAACATCAGCGCCCCGTTCAACCCGCACGCGCCGCTGGCGGCCGGCGGCGTGATCGGCTCGATCGCGTTCAGCGCGTCGCTTGCGTTCGCGTACTCGGTGGGCTGGGCGCCGAGCGCGAGCGACTATTCGCGCTATCTCCCGGCCTCGAGTTCGCCGCGCTCGATCGCGCTCAACGCGTTCTCCGGCGGCTTTCTGCCCTCGACGACGCTGATGATCCTGGGCGCCGCGGCGGCCACGGTCGTGAGCGGATCGGGCATCGCGAGCGCAACGCCGGCCGATACGATGGCGCTCGTCGCGGGTGGGAATCCCTGGCTCGCGATCGTCGGGCTCACGACGGTGATGATCGGCACGCTGAGCGGCAACATCATGAACCTCTATTCGGGCGCGCTCTCGGCGCTCGTCGCCTACGATCCGTTGCGACGCTTCGGCTTCGCGCTCGCGGTCGGCGGCGGGATGGCCGCGCTCACCATCATCTGCTTGCTGCTTGCGGGCACCACCGATCCGACGTCCCGTTTCCCCGCGTTCGTGATCGCGCTCGCGGCACTCGCCGTCGGCGGGCTCTCGTTCGTCGCCGTGCACTGGACGCTGCTGCGCTGGCAGGCCGCCTTGGCCGTCGGTCTGCTCGGCGGCGTGCTGGCCCTCATCGGCACCGATGCGACCGCCACCGCGCACATCTTCGGCAACTTCTTGAGCCTGCTGAGCACGTGGGCCGCACCGTGGGCCGGCGTCGTGATCGGCACGGTCGATACCAGCGTCAAGCGCACGAATCGCGCGGCCGTCATCGCGTGGGTCGGCGGCATCGCCGCGGGCGTCCCGTTCTGGCAACAGTCGTGGTTCGTCGGGCCGATCGCCGCCGCGCATCCCCAGATCGGCGACATCAGTTATTTCGTCGGATTCGCCGTCGCTCTCGTACTGATTCGGGTGTTGCGCGGGTAACGCTCTCCGCGAACGTGTCGGAAACCGAACCGCAACCGTCATCGACCGAGCATGGACCACCGCCGACCCAAACGCCTCCGACGCAGACGGGCGCGCGGCTCGTGTTTGCCGCGCTCGCCTGTTTGATCTCGGTCTTCATCGATCAGTCGGCGAACGGCGCGACGAGCGCGCTCAGCTCGTATCTCGCCGGGTCGGGCCATGCCGATGCCGATCAGAGCCCGTGGCTCACGATCGTCTATTTCACCGTGTATTTCACGTCGATCATCGCCTCACCGTGGATGATCGCGCGGTTTACCCGCCGTCCCGTGTGGGCGATCGGCCACGCGACGTTTGCACTCGGCGCGATCGGAACCGCACTCTCGGCGAATTCATTCGCGGGCATGGAGTTCTGGCAGGGCGTCGAGGCGCTCGGCCAGGGCACGTTCTTCGTCTGCGCGGTGACGACCGTGCTCGCGATCTTCCCGCAGAAGATCAATTTCATCGGTTTCATGATCTTCGCGGCGACGTCACTGATCGGCGCGGCTGCGGGGTATGCGATCGGCGGCTACTTCGTCGACCTGAACGCGTGGACGGACTTCTACGTGATCTACGCGTGCCTCGCCGTCGTCGCCGCGACGATCGTCACGGTCACCGTACCGAATACGACGCGCGTACTGCCCACGCCACCCTACGACGTCGTCGGCTTCGCGCTCGTCGCGGTGACGATGCTCTGCTACAATTACCTCGCGCAGTTCGGCGAACGGTCGGACTGGTTTACCAACGGCGCGATCGTGCAGTACGCGCTCAGCATGGCCGCCGCGGTAAGCGCGTTCGTCGCCTGGGAGTTGTGGGGAACGAGGGAGCCGTTCGTCGATCTGCGGCTCTTCACGACGACGCCGAACCTGCGCTACGGGTCGCTGCTCGCGTTCGTGCTCGGCGTACCGCTCTTCGGCTCGACGACCTACGTACAATTCTTCGAGCAGTCGCTGCTGTTCTCACCGTACGTCGCGGGTCGCGAGTTTCTCTTGCGCGCGATCACGATCGTCGTGTTCGTGCCGTTCGTCGCGTTCGCGCTCGGGCGCAAGATCCTCGATCCGCGCGCCATCATCATTCCGGGATTCGTCGCGGTCGCGATCTCGTACGCGTTGCAATACTACGACTCATCGACGACGGCGCGGCCCGAGACGTTCGATCTGTCGATCCTCTTCTCGGGCGTCGGCTTCGCGATGCTGTTCTCGCCGATCGCATCGAGCGTCATCAACTCGCTGCCGCAACGCTACTTCGCGCAAGGCGTGGCGTTCTTCAAGCTGGTGCTCGTCGTCAGCGGGAGCGGCGTGACCGCGCTGCTCGCGGTGTTGGTCGACCATCGCACCGCGCTGCATCGCTCGGATCTCGCCGGCGCGGTCGCTTCGGGCACGGCGAACCTCGCGATTTTCCAGTATTCCGGCGGTACGATGAGCGGGCTCGCCACGCTGATCGGCGGCCAGAGCACGGCACTCGCCTACGGCGACGCCGCACTCTACACGGCCGTGCTCGTGGCGGTCGTCGCGCCGCTGACGTTCGCGATCAAACCGCCGAAATGACGCGGCGCTAGCCGCCCGCTGGGCTCGACGGACTGCCCGGCGCACCGCCGGCCGCGGGCCCCTGCGCACCCGGTGACGACGTTCCGCTGCCGCTCGCACCGTTCGATCCGTTGTTGCCCGTGCTGTTGCCGCTGCTCAGGTTGCCGCCGGCATTCGACATCCCGCCGCCCGGGCTCGACGCACCGCCGCTGCTCGGCCCGCTCGCCCCGGCGCTGCTCCCGCCGCCGGCTTGCGCGATCACGAGCGCGGCGCCGCGCATCGAGATGCCTTGGCCGATCGGCACGACGGCGTGCGGGTTCACGTCGGTCGCGTGCGCGCCGCGCTGCGTTCCGGTAATGAAGCCGATCGCGCCGAAGAGCACGACGATGACGAGCGCGGCGGCGCCGCCGACGACGGCGACGATGGGGGAGAGTTTCATACCAACCTCACGGACGGATCGATGTCAACGGCGCGGGGCCCGTGGTCGCGCCGAGCGTCATGGTTCCCACTTTCGCGACGTCCACGCCCGACGACGCGAGCAAGTCGCCGGTAACGAGTCGGTAGTCCGCGAGCGCCTTGCTGTAGTTGGCTTGCGCGAGCAATTCGTTGCGGCGCGCGTCGGCGAGCGCGACGAGCCGTTGCAGCACGAGAAACTCCGTCGAGCGCCCGACCGCGATTCGCCGCAGCTCGCTCAAGTAGACTTGCTGCGTGCTCTGGCGCTGCGCGCGGGCGCTCGCCAGCAACGCGAGATCGGTGCGTAAGGCTTCTACCGCGTTCGTCGCGTCGGCCGCGATGTTGCGCTCGGCTGCGGCCTGTTGCACTTGCAGCGCGCGATCGTTTTCCACCGCTTCGTCGTAGGCGCCGCGCGCGGTATGGTTTCCGATCGGAATGCCGAGCGTCACGGAGACCGAGTACGTCGGAAAGCGCCCGTCGAACAGATTTTTCACCGACGTTCCGAAGCCGCCGTTCTGATAGTTGGGCGGCATCGGCAAGAGATTCGCCGTCGGCGGCACGTCCGCGCCGAGACCAGCGTCGACCGCCGACGTGAGCGCGTTGATGTTCGAGATGTTCTCGAGGATTTGCGCGGCGAACGGATTGAGCGTCGCCGGCGTCGGCACGCCCGAAAGACCGGTCGGATTCACCGTCACGCCGAAGTCGAGCTGCGGCTTGAGTTGATCGCGCGCGTACGCGACGTCGACGGCGCTCGATTTGCGTTCGGCAGCGATCCGCGCGAGTTCCGGCCGGTGCGCGAGCGCGTTCGCAATCGTCGCGCGAAGGTCGGGCTCGGGCACCGGTGACGCGACCGCGGTGAGCGGCACGAGATCCGAACGCCAGATCGGATCGCCGCGATCGCCGATGATCAGGTTCTTCAGCGCGATCTGCTCCTGCGCGACGGTCTGCAGTGCGGTCGCGACCTCACCTTGGAACGCCGCGACCTGCGCCGCCGCTTGCACGACGTCGCTCGCCGCTACGCGGCCGCGGATCACTTGCCGTCCGTTGCTCTGCGCCTGCAACTCGGCTTGGCGCAAGGCCGCCTCGCCGACCGCGACTTCTTGCCACGCATACTCGAGACTCCAGTAGGCGTCGGTCACGTTCAAAATCGTCGTCTGGGCTTGGACGTACGCCGCGTCGTTGTCGGCGTCGAGCGTGAAGCGATCGTCGAGCACCTGGCGGCGCGTCGCATCGATGGCGCGATTGCGCAGCAGCGGCTGCGTGAGATCGAGTTCGAGGCTCGTAACGTAATAGGGATCGTACGCGCTCGCCACGCTGTTCGTGGTCACCCGCTCGCCGCTGAGCGAGAAGTTGTAGGTCGCGCCGTCGGGCAACAGGCCCGTGAAGGCCGACGTCGCACCGAGAATGTCTTGCGTGATCGGCCCGCCGTCGGGTCCGGTGATCAGCGGATTCGTCGACGCGCTCACGCCGTGCGAGTACGAGGGCACGAGCTTGAACTTGACGTCGTACGCGCCTTCGTCGGAGACGATGCGGTAGGCGGCGATCCGGCGATTCGCCTGCGAGATCGCAAGGTCGCTATTGCGCGCGAGCGCGAGCGCGATCGCATCGTCGAGCGCGATGCCGACGAACGGTCCGTCGACGCCGACGATCGTCGTGCTGCTCGCGAGCGCGTTGGCGGGCGGCACGATGTCGCTCTGGGGCAGCTGCGGGACGATCGGGAAGATCGCGGGTTCGACGTGGGTCGCGCGCTCGATCGACGAGGGACCCGGATCGCCGAAGTCGACCGCGCCGGAACCGGTGGCTGCCGGCAGGCCGGGTGGTGCGGTCGGCGCAGGAGCGACGACCTGCAACGCCGGGCCGGGCGTCACCGTCGAAGCGGCGCGGACCGCGCACGGCAGCAGC
>Ga0116230_10003521_pt1 | contig 15298 bp, 9 predicted proteins | sample S1TSphfallax_3_FD_88678 | JGI IMG/M metagenome (GOLD analysis project Ga0116230, IMG submission 88678) | Host-associated microbial communities from peat moss isolated from Minnesota, USA - S1T2_Fd - Sphagnum fallax MG | ecosystem: Host-associated > Plants > Peat moss > Unclassified | place: USA... | reverse complement strand
AGAAATGACTCCAAATTCATAAGAGTTCAATTTCATGAACACCAAAACACAACTACAAGTTATGGATAAATAATTCATTAAATACAATTAATGGTGATTTTTCAAAGTAATGTAAGTGTAGTTTTAAGCATTATCAACAACTTCCTTGGCTCCTTTTATTGTGAATGTACCCCATAGTAATAGGTAATTTCAAAAGATTGATTTAGTTATGTGAAGAGACAACTTGCAATTAAAGGTGCTTGTACATGCAAAAAACATTCGCACTTGCAATAGAAGGGGAGAAGATTTGTCGACATTAGAACTTGAATGATCCATTCATGATTTAATTCCAAGAAGATACAATTTGCAATTGAAGGTGCCTTCTATGCAAAAAAAACCTTCTTCCTTTTTGGCCTAAGGCATGTAACAACCTTCAATTAAAGGAGGCTTAAATCTAGAAAAGATTGAGGATTGAATAATGGGAGGCAAAAAATGCCATTTGAAGGACCTATCTTCCTTAGAATAGTCATTGAAATCCAAGACGAAATTATCTGCAATTGAAGGAAAAGATTAACTGCGTAACTAATTCAATTCTAGGAGGAAATATAATATAATATAATAACCTTAAAAACATGATTTCATTATTAAAGGATACAACTTGCAATTGAAAATGCCTTATACATAAAAATAAACCCCATTACATTTTGGGAAGCAACAACCTTCAATGAAAGGAGGCTTGAATCCAAAAAAAATTAACTCGATTAAATGATAAGCAAGAAATGACATTTGAAAAACCTAGCTAGTGGGAACAATCATTGAAATCCAAAAGGAATTAATAATTTGTAAATGAAGGAAAATACTAATTGCGTTATTAATGCATTTCTACGAGGAAATAAAATATATAATATCCTTGAAAACATTTAGTAATTATAAAAAAAGATCAAATGCAATTAAAGGCGCCTTTTATGCAAAAACAAAACCTTGTTACATTTTGGGAAACAACAATTTTCAATTAAAGGAGGCCTGAATGGACAAAAAATATCAAGGACCAAATTAAATGGGAGGCAACAAACGGCATTTGAAGGACCTATTTTTGTTAGAATAATCATTGAAATCCAAGAGGAAACAATCTGTAATTGAAGAAAAATATTGATTGTTTGATTAATGCATTTCTAGGAGGAAATAAAATAAATAATATCCTTGAAAACATTTAGTGATTCTAAAAAGAGATCAAATGCAATTGAAGGCACCTTCTATGTAAAAACAAAACCTTATTACATTTTAGGAGGCAATAACCTTTAATTAAAAAAGGCTTGAATCCAAAAAAAATCAAGGACTAAGTTAAATGGGAGGCAACAAATGGCATTTGAAGGACCTATTTTTGTTAAAATAATCATTGAAATCCAAGAAGAAACAATCTGCAATTGAAGGAAAACATTGATCGTTTGACTAATGCATTTCTAGGAGGATATAAAATACATAATATCCTCAAAAACATTCAATATTTCTAAGAAAAGACCAAATGCAATTGAAGGTGCCTTCTATGCAAAAAAAAATACCTTGTTACATTCTGGGAGGCAACAACTTTCAATTAGAGGAAGCTTAAATCTAGAAAATATTAACTAACAATTAGAAAGAAGCCATGTATCCATAAATGATTGTGCAAGATAGTTCTAAGAGCCATGCAGAAGTCAAAAGGAAACGTGTATCCATAAAACATTGGCTACACATTGGAGGAAACAAACTACATTGGAAGGAAAATTGTATGGATTGAAAGTCTAACAAAAATGTCTAACTTATTGAATCCTTGTAAAAAAAAACACACAATGAAAGTGATTGATTCCTTGTGGAAACAAATCCCAAGTAATGAGACTATTTGACTCCTTGCACAAACAAAACCAAATGGTCAAACTACCTAACTCGCACAAAAATAAACCAAGCAATCAAACTATTTGACTATTTGCACAAAAATAAACCAAGTAATCAAATTGCTTGACTCCTTGCACAAAATAAACCAAGCAATCAAATTGTTTGACTCCTTGCATGAACAAAATCAAGCACTGAAACTGCTTGATTCCTTGTAAAAAAATAGATTGGAAGTAGTCAAACTATTTGATTCCTTGCACAAATAAAGTTAAGCACATAAATTACTTGACTCCTTGCACAAACAAAACAAACACTCAAAGTATTTAGCTCCTTGCATAAACAAAACCAAGCAATCAAATGTTTACTTGACTCCTTGTGGAGACGAAACTAAGCACTCAAATTGGTTGAACCTTTATAAAAACTTTCATATAATGTTTGTGGTTATGTTCAATTGTTGAAACTTATTTGATCAATACTCATAGCCCAAGGAGGTAAGCTTACATGCATCATTTTCTTTGATTTTAATGGCATGGGCTACGAGTGTGTGATTGTTTACTTCTAGTTGTAAAATTCTACAATATATTGTAAGGACTCTTTGAGTCTTACAATTGCATTTGAATCTTCAATGCTTTTAGTTTTGTTTTTACAAAATACTGAATTTGTTTTGACTACTTAGCATGGTGGAGTTTTTACAAACTGTTTGGTGGGAGTTCTACAAGGACTATGGGGCCAAAAGTTTACCTATGTGGAGCCACAAATGTCACTTGACGCCTAGTTCTTTGAAGTCCTTACGCACCCCCATCATGTCTCATTCCCCAAACAAATATTTCAAAAGACTCTCTAAAATGTTGCATTCAATGTGCATGACATCTAATGTATTTCAAATAGGATTCTCATGCATTATACAACCATATTATACATGGTTTCACATTTTAAATTGTAACCATTTCAAAACTCCACATCTAATGTGATTCCTTTAGGTTTTCTTTGCAGTATTATTTAGGCCATCATTACAAGTTTCATCAAGTAAAGACTACCTTGTTTACATTCATCAACTAATAAAGGAGATGGTTTGGGTAACCATTGATCCATTCCAATAATTATTTAGTTGTGCATGCCATTGTCATTGTAGTGGTTTTAATAGTGGGATGTTTCATGAACAACTTAGTGGATTATGCCAATGATTTGTGTTGTCTACATATCGCAAATGAACTACATGGAACATCAATCCACCAACATAGGGCTAAAAGGAAAATTTACTTCCATTAAATTGATTTAGAATTTTAAAAAGGTGGCACTAAACAACCCACATTTAGTTTGCACACCCAATGTTCTTTCACTATATACTACACCCTTGTGCAATAATTTGGGAATCAATTACCATGTTGGTAATACATAGCTTCGATTATTTAAAAATCATCCCATATATCTAGGGAAATATTGCCCTTAATATGGCATATGAATAATTCAAATCTATTTTATGATGTGCAATATAATGTCCATCTTCAAAATTTTGTTGTATAGATTTCCATGCAACCAATTCTAGTGATTTAGGTCCCAACCATTAGCTATTTCCACTCAAATTTGGGTGGAATGTGTATAGGCCATTATAATGGTTTGGATTGCCCTAGCGATCAAGGTTGCATCGCCTTACTTATCTTCCCTTGTAGGCCTATTTGACTATAACCAACAAGTTTAATCCCCAAACCCATCAAATTCCATATTAGGTCTTCAAATTGACTAAATCATATTGGCAACTTCAAGTTTGAATACACAAGCTTTAAATCAAGAAGGTTCCAACATGAATGGCCCAATTTCAATAAACACTAGTTGACAAATTAAATTAACCTTTACCTTCCAATATTCCAACTTAACAATATGCTTAGTCTTTTTAGCTTGGATGTCTTTGTTGGGTCATTGCGGTGGAGTCACCCCCACTAGCTAGCAATGTTGCTTGTGTTGAGATTGCATGATATATATCATGTATTGTTGTCCTTTGTGGTGCCATGCCCTCTTCCGTCACTCCATCAAATAAAGATGACATGGCATGCTATATGCCAATAAGGTGATGTGGTCTTATTTGTCAACATCATGATTCATGTCATTGATTTGATAAATTAATCTCATTTATTAGCTAATTGAAAATATTTTTGTCCTTTGTGATTAATAACAACTTGGTCTTCCATGTGATGATGACATGGCATGCCATTTGGCAACAAGGTGTAACAAATTTTCATGGCAATTTGTGATTTCTTGTGACATCATAAGTTATTGTGTGTCTTGAATTTGTGGCACCAATATTTGTCATGGTATGCCATTATTTTTTTGTGTGTCAAGAGGTTTTGAATTCATGAATTCACATGCATGTGTATGTGTACAAACAATCTATTGTTAACTTATAATTATGACTATGATATTAATAGTTGATTTGAAAAAGATGACATATAACTCCTTGATATTTTAACTACTAAATGCACTAGTTTAGGTTAACATACCTATTAAGTTAGCCTATGTTCATGTAGGTTATTTAATAAAAACCTATTTCGTAATATAGGCTACATTGTAAGTTATTTAACTAAACATAAAAAATTCACTATGTACATTTAATATGTTTAAATATACTTTGAATAGGTTAACCTAGGTAGGTTTGCCTAGGTTCTTGGCTTTAGTTTTTTACCAAGTCAACCTAGGTAGCCTCATTACAAAATATTTTATCAAATTTGTAATCACTTCAAGTTTGTGCAATTAGATGTGACATAATTATCCTAGGTTTTTTTAAAAAAAGTTTAAGAATGCTTAGGTTAACCTAGGTTAGGTTAGTAAGTAGTATACATTGACAAACTAATTCACCTTAAGTCAACCTAGGGAGGTCTAGGTCTAGGTTGGGTTAATAGGTAATAGGTTCATTGACCTAGGTCAACTTAGGGTGGCCAAGGTTAATTTAAGGTTAAAATTTTTGAACTTTATAACTTTGTGTTGAATATTAATGTTAATATCAATTAACATTTTAAAATGTGGTAGTGCAATGGATGAGAACTTGAACCCCAAAGTGAAAATGAAGGGTTCACGTTTTCATTTTTGCAACCTATGATACCTAGGCCACTTGGCTTAAATTAGGTAGCCTAGGTTGCTTAACATATGTTGCTAACCTAATTGGGTTAAGTTAGGTTGATTTTTGGCTAGGCGAATTAAACTAGGTTAAGCTAGGTTGACTTTGGCTATGCTAGCTACATGGGCTATACTAGGTTGATTTTTGGTCATGTGCAATGACTCGTAACTTGTTTATAAATTTTTGAAAGATATCATCCATCCATCAAGGTGTATTTTATAACACTTAGTTGAATAAAATGACTAAGTTGAGATGGCATGCACTTTACATGTCATACCAAGGTTAATGATGACATGAAATTTCGTTGTTATAAAAAAAATTTAAAATCCTAGTCGTTAAAACGATTGGGCTTTGTGATTAAGCTTCCCTTGTGACTAAATGGGTGAAACAACATGGGTTTAACAACTCACTTTAATCACTAGTCACATATGGCATTCTTGATTAGTGTTGTAAAGGTTAATTGCAAAACTCAAAATGTGTTGTTGTGAAGAATGCAATTTGTTCCCTGAAGTTTACAATGAATATAATGCAAGAAAGAAATTGATTTCAGATATGAAATCAATTGAAGGAAAGATAGTTGTAGTTAGATGAAAAGATGTTAAGAAAAAGTTACAAATTGTTCTAGTGTAATTTTTCATTGTAAAATTTCAATGGGTGGAATTGTTTTATAAATAAAATAGTTTAATGAATATTTTATTGAACCTTTTTACTGTGGTGAATAAATGAGGTCTAGTTGAAAGTCTAATATAAGGTCCAATCCAAAGTTTGGTGACATTGTCGTTATTTTGAATAAGGAGGAAAATGATAGATTTGTCATGATAAAACACAACATGCAAAAAATAGGCATGTAATGGCTTAAGAATCATGATGCTTGATTTTTTGATGGTGTAAGATGTGTAAAGTTGTGTAAGTATGTGTTCCATATTTTTTGTGAAGATACGTAGAACGACATATGTGATTGAGTAAGAGTAATTTATGTATTATTTTTTAGGATCAATTGCATTCAACGAAAAAAAGCATACAAGTATTAGTTATTGTTGACTAGAAGGGTGGACTTAATTGGAATTTGTAGTGCACACAATTTATTTAATTCCAATGTCTAGGAACTTATGACACACTAAGAGTATCAATATCTACAACATCCTTTGAAATTGGAAGTTTTGAACATTGGAGCCTTATGAAAAAGTTTATGGATATAGTTACATAATGGACTAGATCTAATGTCATAGCTGAATCAACTCAATGCCCATTGAAAGAAACATATTTTGAATAGTGGACAAGGGAATGTAATCATGAAATAGCTATATCCTCCCAATGTGTGTAAGCGAAGGTTGAGCGTGAATGAACACCCACAAATAAATGATGATAGTGAATAAAGGTTGGCAATTTGAAAATGGGTGTAAATATTTAATATAGAATAACACAATGGAAAGGTCTCAGGAACAATTAAGATTCAATTACAAGAGAATTGAAGATTGGAAAAGTTGTTTTCTTTAAAAAATGTTGTTATTGAGCTGAATGGAAACCATGATAAACATGTCCAAGAAAAAAGGAACATGGTTATTGCAATTGGTTGAGATTATAACACCTCTATGGAAACATTGGATTCATGGTATGAGGGCCACAATGAGACAACACCCACCATTGCACCATGAAGGATGAATGGTGAGTGGACAAAAAATAGATTTATGTTGGGATCTAGTTCTCCATATAATCATGGTGATTTTTTCAATTGTTTCTTTAAGCATGTTGTTAGTTGGAAGGTAGGTAATGCCAACCTTAGGTGGGGAATTACAATGACCTCAAAAATTCTAATAAAACATTGGAAATAGAAATCAAAATTTCAAAAGAACGTCGGGACAAATCAACTTGGGCCTAATGGATATGAATTATTTCATAAACCAATGAGGAAGGTTATCACATTCTATGTGACATATGAAATAAATAAATGATTAGAAAGTCTTTGAATAAATAATTTGAATGCATGGGAAAAACCATTGATGACTTGAACATTTCATTGTTCGATAGAATCATTTCCGTAAACCATAACAACATCCCCTATAGTCGGCACCAACCATAGGGGGGAGGGGGTTAGAGAGAGCAACCTTTTTATAAATCACTCCTTTTACTATAAATCTTACCTTAAATTAAATGATGAAAAAAGCAAATGGCATAGTGGGGGAAATAGATAATTTTTTGATAAGTAGACAACTAAAAAATTAAACAATTAAACAAAAAGAAATTTTAATTTCAATGATGATACAATAATTTTTGCCTTAATTAATTATTTGCCCAACTATGTGCTCCATGGAAATCTAACTTATGCATTCCATATATTTGGATTTAATTGAGAAATTATTCTCAATTAGTGATTGAATATGTTGAAGTCTCAAATGTGGGGGTGAATAATCCAAGAATAATGATCCATAATGGGATATCCAAGTAAGTTTTCATTTAGAAGGAGCCCATATATGTCACCGCATTCGTTATTTCAATAAAAAAGTAGTTAAAAGAACGTATTTTTATAAATGATTTAAATATAAGTTTGATTAATTGAAATGTGTCAATTATTAAAAATATGGATTTGTCATTCAATAATAATTGTTCATAATATTTGAAAACCGGGTAAATATATGCAATAGTAGAGACAATGGTTTTGATAACTATAAAGGAAATAAAAATTGAATTTGGATGAGTGACATACTCTGTCCCTTATGGTCAACACCGACCATAGGGGGGAAAGAATAAAACAAAAAAAGATTATTTTAATTCTAACCAATGGAATAATGAAAATGAAACAAAATCTTTAAAACCAATGTACTGATTTAAGGAAAATAAAAAACAAATGCAAGGAATGTAGTTCAATTTTAATTGAAATGTTGAAATAATTCATATATGGATTTGTTATTGAAGAATCATTGTTCTTGATTCTTGGTGACTAGATACATATTTGCAATGGTCTTTACCACATGAAAGTATTGAAGCATTGAAATTATTTTATATGAAAACAATTTGTTTGTGAAGAAGATGATGGAAACAAAACATTAGAATAATATTGAATGACAATAGATCCTAAATAGAATTCAAGAAAAAAACCAAGTACCAAAAAATGAACCCCAACAACATATTCAAACAAATAATGGAAATTGCAAATGAAACTCTATTCCAAACTCTCTATTGCCTCATAATCAATAAGCTCTAAGACACCAATGTTGTATGTTCTCTTAATACTAAATGATTTCGGAGAGGGTAAAGAGGCCATGTGTTGAGTAATGTCCTTAGCATATTCAAGCAATTAGGATTGGCTCATAGGGGTGTTTGGGAAAAAGTCATTCCGAGCATAAAATGGGATGAATTGAGAACGATTAGGTTGGATATTTCTACAGACACACATAACATTAGCCTCTAATGTTAAGGAAAAACAATTAAAGAAGATGCATTCAAAGATGATGAATGTTAACTTACTCATAATTGAGATTGACTTGTGCTCTTTTTTTTACTAGTGAATTTGGGGGCACCCAAGCAGTCAAGCTAGTCTCAACCTAAGGTTTAGCCTTCTCCAAAAGAAGTTTGACAACCTCTTCATAAACATCATCATTTGGTTCCAACACAAAAAAATTACGACCAATAGACTAACAAGTTCAAATGTAATTCTTTGCAAAATAATTAAGAAAACCAAGATTTGAATCTTGTGGGAACACAAATTGTGATTTTAGCTTGCAAACAAAAATCACAAAGACATATCAATGGATGAATTCATGTTGACAACAAATGAACCATGAGGGTTGCACAAGTTAATTATAACCTTAATGTGGACACATGCATCTCTTAACGTCCTTTGAATGGGATACATGTGCTAGACTTTTCCATTGTTTCAACATCAATACATATATCATCTTCACCCAAGAAAACACTAGGCCTCGACATCGTTGGGTGATTTTCTTAAAACTAGAAACCATTCATTTAATGAACAAAAATAGTCGCACAACTCAATCGGGTTTGCAAGGTGGGGAATGAAAACATTTAGTAAAAGATGATTGTCTAAAATGAAATGTAATGTAGAGACAAATAAAGATAGGAATTACCAAATTTCCCTTTGATTTCACTATTCATTTGTGGCAAAGTATTGAACACTAACCATTTCGAATGGATTTCATATCCAATGGTTTCCAAGAAAGACTTGATTTCCCTCAAGACATGAAATCATCATCATGGAAAACAAGAACTAAACCATTGTCAACAATGTATTTGTTTGCAAAATTCCATACACATAGTTATTTATGTGACAGTTCCAAAACATGACAATAGTGGGAGGTTTGGAAATAAGAGGAATTGGCAAGTTCAACGGAACTTCAACAATGAGGAGAGTAGGCTCCCCACATCCAGAATCTTGCAAAGTGGAAGGCAATTGATTAATATCATGTAGAACAATACCAATTTTGTGAAATGCACATAATGAATTACCTGAACGAATACCTTTGTGAGCATTTCATTCAATTCTTCATATTGAGAGGGCCATGAACTAAATGCCACATTGGCCATCACCATGGTTAACCAAGAAATATTAAAAGTTAAAACTATTAATTAAATGAAGGAATCTATTATAAATTCAATGGGATCTAGGATGGGATTTAGAAGAAGATCCAAACTAGGATTTGCGTTTATATTGAAAAGTCACCTCCTTCGATGAACGGTCTGAGATTATGGAGCTTCTTGGTTTAAAACCAACTCCTCTTGCTCAAGATCCTCCTCATTCAATTTCTCACCTAAAAGCCTAGCCGATTAATTTTTAGTCTTCTTGGACCTCTTGGCATTGTGGCTCTTATTGCCACCCCTGAAACTATAATTAGTTGAAGTAGGCTAATTGAGGTGGTCATCCTCAAACTTCTCCTTTAACCCACACTTCAACTTTAGGATATTATCAATTGGGCAATCTAAATACCACCTGCAAAATGCAAAATGGGTAGTCAACCACTCCTTCAAAAGATCCTTCTTATACATGGTGTTTTCAGCTTTAAGATTTCACCACATCTTAAAAAGGGGAGGGAGGTTGCAAATGGCCTCCTTCACCAAGAGAACATGCGAGAAATACTTGTTACAAGGAAGCTAAATTTAATGTGGAGAATACTAATGTTGAAACCAAGTACGAAATTAATTAGGAAGATGGAAACAAATGTGGTGGTTACAAAGAAGATCTATTCGTTACCTATAATTTACCCACTTCAAAACGTTTTCACCACTAGTCTATTGAAACCAAATCTTGGTTTATGAGGATTCCACCCTTGAACTCGAATTCACAAAAAAATAGAGTTTCCCACAATTCAAGCTTCTACTGACTTATGAACTCTTCAAGACTTTGAACCTTGACATTTTCAAGGATAGAAACACCAAGGTTCGTCAAAATGTTATTATAGAGTTTCTTGGCCTCCACTTCTAACTACCATGGAAACACAAAAAAAAAAGCCATGAACATGAAGGGCCATTGAGAATAGCATAGAATTTTTTTCATTGTACGATAAAAAAAGAACCAACATGGCACCTAAAACCAAAAAGTTGCCTTGTGGAGCCATTTCTCAAAAATGGCATTTAGCAACCTTTAAAACCGAGGACTAGTTCCAATGGTTTAGCCAAAATACCTTTTGTTCATTGTTCACTTGCAAAGACACAAGGAGTTGTAGCTTCTTCATCATCATTTCAAGATCAAGATTCATGTTATAATGAACCTATACTTGTTGAAGGAATTAAGTGCCAAATGTGGGGTCACAAACATGTAGCCTCTTATGGAATGTAGTCATGTGTTCCTTTTGAACACTTTCCATGGCTTTATTATTCAAGGAAGCCAACATTTTCAGGTCACAAAGAGGAGGATTTGGAACATCTGTGTAATACAAATAACAATGGGCGATGTTGTAAAACTACAAGCTACAACCAAACTACTACACATTCCAACCAAATTGTTATATGCTCCAACCAAATTGCTACATGCTCTAAGTTACAAGCTGTAACCAAACTGGTGCACATTGTAACCAAATTGTTATAAGCTACAAGTTATAACCAAACTACTACACATTCCAACCAAATTGTTGTATGCTCCAACCAAATTGCTACATGTTCCAAGTTACAAGCTATAACCAAACTGGTGCACATTGTAACCAAATTTCTATAAGCTACAAGCTACAACCAAACTACTACATGTTGTAACCAAACTACTACATGTTACAACCAAACTATTACAAGCTAGAAGCTACAATTAAACTACTGCATGTTGCAACCAAACTGCTATAAGTTACAAATTGCAACCAAACTACTACACATTATAACCAAACTATTACAAGCTACAAGCTACATGTTACAACCAAACTGCTACAAGCTACAAACTACAACCAAACTATTGCACATTATAACCAAACTATTGCAAGCTACAAGCTACTTGTTGCAACCAAACTACTACATGTTACAACCAAACTATTACAAACTACAAGTTACAACCAAATTATTGCAAGCTGTAAGTTACAACCAAATTGCTGCATATTACAACCAAACTATTCCAAGGTGTAAGCTACAACCAAATGTTACAAGCAAGCTACAAGTTGCAACGAAATTCTAACCAAGCTACAACCAAAATGTTACAACTAAGCTAAAAGTTGTAGCCAAGCTTCAATTCACAATAGAGCTTTAATTTGCAACAAAATCTATAATCCTTAATTAATGCAAGTTATAACCAAGCTAAAAGTTGCAACCAAGTTGCAAGTTACAACCAAACTACTACCAACAAGCTACAAGCTACAAACAAACTACTACAACCAAGTTGTAAGTTGCAACCAAGCTTCGTCTTGCAAGAGAGCTCCAACCTACACAAAATCTTTAACCCTAAAGGTGAAAGCACACCAAGGTGTCTCATTTATGGTAATGGGGCACTACCTTCAAAGTCCATATTACAATGTATTTGGAAATTGGCTTAAAATGTGAGTATTTAGATGTTATTGAAATTAACATATTTTCCCAATTCCAATGTCATTTAAGGATGTTATAAGGAATTTAAAAAACCTTCCTAGAAGATAATTCAAGATGTATGCTTAAAGGACTTTTTAAATAATTATAGTTTTTGGGATTTTGAAAAGTCCATAGCATAATAAATTTAAATCATATTCCATCCTCAATGCATCTTTAGTTTCTTAAACAAAAATAGATCTAGATCCCAAAGTTTTAGATACATGGGACCATTACATTATAAGATGAAAGTCCATACACATGTGTTTTGTAGGTGTGACAAAAATTGTCGCCAAAATTCAAAAGTCCATTGCTTATTGAATGTCCATGATCTTGATGTGTTTTTTCCATTATTGGAAAGTTAATTGTGTTAGCTTTACATAAGTGAAACCCTTTTTTTGATATTTCAAAGAAAAATATATTTCAAAAATTCAAAGTATGTAAGAAATACATGAAAAAATGCCAATGTGATAGAATTATTGGGCCATCGTAGTGTGCAATCACCCTTAATAAGTTGAAGTTGTGACCAAATTATTACAACCAAGCTATTACAATTACAACCAACTCACAAGTTATAACCAAATTGCAAGCTACAAGTTGTAAAAAGCTCATTCCAACAAGCTATGGGAAAGCTAATTTGAATGAGTTGTGGAAAGCTCACTTTAATGAACTATATAAAGCTCATTTGAGCTCAAACATATTGTCATGATGAAAAAGATGAGCTTGTTATTCAACCTAACAAGCTTGATGCTCTAACCTCTAACCTACAACAAACTTCTTGAAAACAAAATCATGCAATCATACCTTTTACACCAAAAACCTTTGTGCATTTGACTGCTTCAACATTTGGGTGCTTGAATGCATTCATGAAATCCTCTTTGGTGCCACAACTATGATGTGACAAAAAATTTCAACGTTTGGATGCTTGAGTGTGTCAAAATCCTCTAAACAACAAAGCATTGATATGATAAAAAAGGAATAAGATAATAAAAGAAAAAAGAAAGAAGAAACCTTGGAAACCCTTAAACACAAGGTATAAAAAATATATATAACATAATTATACATATCTAGGATCTCATAAAATAATGATAAACCAGATATGCCTAATGAACAAACATATATGTGCAAGTAAATATAAATATAAGGATATCATCTAGAGCTACATGTGCCCTTTCTACCTCGAAATATGGGAGATCTGGGGAAAATCCGGATATGCATTGTTCATAAGCAGGGCACTATGCATGTTGATAAGGGGCACTCATAGGTATATCCGGCCAACACTGGTGAAAACCCCAAATTTTACTAAAACTTTAGTGGTAAATGTTTTCTAGTGAAATGGTACTAGTTTACCCTGACCACTAACGTTTGGACTGTGGAACTTCTGAGGCGGTCAGTCGGATAACAGAAGGCGAAGATAGAAAAGGCACTTCATGTGGCCGAAATCTGAAGATCAAGCTACCCGCAATTCTACTTTGTGATGGGGGAAACCGAGTGACAGACTCGCGTTGGAAATAGCTGCGCTCACATATGCTGGAACCTTGCAATTTCAAGCTTGGCGTTCTTCCCTGACATGGATGCTATACACAGTAAGGCAAGGTACGGTGGCACGAGTGCTGAAGATGAAGGCAAGACGGAGCAGGCAACCAACGACGAGAGTGACGAAGATGAAGAATTATATGGCAAGACGGAGGAGGCAACCAGCGACGCGAGTGACGAAGATGAAGAATTATATGGCAAGACGGAGGAGGCAACCAACGACGAGAGTGGTGAAGGTGAAGAAGTATATGGCCGGTTTGGTTCATTGCTCCTTTTGCAACTGATATGCGATGAACATAGATATCGCGACCGGGGATATCGCGACCCGCCACTAGGCTACCTTGGTGAACGAGTCCTTAAGAGCTCGCGAGACTTTGTGAAGATTATTCAACATAAGTTGGCCCATCACTTGAAACGGTATTTTGACAGTCTACCATCTTCACTACAGAAGGATCTGCCGAAACGACCACGATCATGGAAGTATTTTCTTGAAACCAAACTGAGGATCAACGAAAACGATCTTTCACGCTTCGTAAGGTGTTTTGTGCGCGAGCACGTGAAACGGGAGGTTGATGCAGAATTGAGTTACTTACGGTACGCCTCGACGAGGGCCCCGTCGGTCCATGATCGTGCAATGGGTGCTCATCATACAGGGCAGCGCTATGTAAAGTGTGCTGTTGCAGCTTTCTGGTCTCTCGGCAAATGCAAGGACGATGGTTTAGCTCGCCACTTACTTCCCCGTTTCTACCTTCTCCAAGCGTTGTGCGACAAACTGCCGATGTTGACATCCACCTACGAGACTTCTAAGCAGCATCGAATGTCTCGCGAGATTTCAGGATTTTTTGCGTTAATACTCGATGCGGCGTCGGCAAGGGAGGTGATGTATGTGTCGGAGGTGGTTGATATATTTTTAGTTCCCTACTTGCTGTCGCAATCCCAACTCGCTAAGTCGTTGAGAGACTACCTGCCCAGAAGGCATCAATCATGGAAATATTTTCTTGATCGTATGGAGTTCAATGATGAGGAGAAGGTTCTCTTTGGGTTAAACTGTGATCCTTTACCAGAGGATAGTCTGCAACTCTTGAAGGCGTGCGAGAGCTTGATAGAAGATTTCAACTCTAGGTATTTAGCGACAGTGGTTTCGAAAATTCGTGGCAGGGAGAAGGGCGTAAGCAGGTTTCAGAAAGGTCATAGAGAGGTGGACGTATTCAGGGTTCCGGATAATCATACGGAGGTGGACGTCTTCTACGCAACAGATAGGCATGTCACAGAAGATGGAGAGTACATCGGGCAACATAGTGAGATGAGCGACTGGAAAAAGGTCAAAGAGTTGCATTACGGTATCACGACAGTGGGCATACCTGACAAGGGAGGACGAAGTTGCAGAACAAAGTTCCCACTCAAGCGTGTGGAGATCTTGTCAATTGACACCATGTTGCAACATGAGAACCGAGGGTTTGTGGAAAAGATCAACGACGAACTTCTTGCTCAGGCATGTCCATCTATCCATTAAAGAAGGTCGTTTGTTTGTTCAAATACTTCGTTTGTTTGTCATGTTGAGATCTCCCAATTCATTCTGCCACCACAGTGCTCAGACAGTGGTGTGCACAGAGGTGGTTTTTTGATGTTTAGACCAGTGTTGGCCAGTTCCTCGGTCCTAGGGGGACCCCTTGGGTTCTTGTTCTTTAACATTTTGAAGGGATTGGTCTAGTTTGGTTTCAATTTTTAAAAAAAAATTCAAATGTGAAACTCAGTTTTGGTTTTCGTCTTCCAATTAGGGGAGCAGCTTCGGTTTTGGTTGGTTTTTTTTTTCCAAGT
>Ga0116230_10003520_pt1 | contig 15301 bp, 7 predicted proteins | sample S1TSphfallax_3_FD_88678 | JGI IMG/M metagenome (GOLD analysis project Ga0116230, IMG submission 88678) | Host-associated microbial communities from peat moss isolated from Minnesota, USA - S1T2_Fd - Sphagnum fallax MG | ecosystem: Host-associated > Plants > Peat moss > Unclassified | place: USA... | reverse complement strand
TATAGCAAAAACCACAATGGATTCAATGAAATTATCCACACGCATGTTCCATTGAGGAATGGAGGAGAGCGGTTCAAAAATGTGTGGAATTGGAAAATTAGATGGTATGTTTGTAATTCAAAGCTTTGAATGGGTAAACATTTACCTGAGACTAAAAAGTTGTTTTATGAAGCCACTTATCAAAAGTTCCATATGATAATCCATATTTTGGAAATTTTGCTAATTCCTTCAACACGCCAGATTGGTTCCAAAGTTTCAACCAAGATACCTTCTACTCATTCGTGACTTGTGTAGAAGCTAACATCTATAGCTTCTCAATAAACATTTACATGTTCAAGTTCATATCGTACTGGACCTGAATCTATTTTAAAAACTTGAGACCAAAAGTTGGGTTGTAAACTAGCAAATGTTTCATGGAAATGGAGGTATGATCCTTCTAGACTTTATCCATTGCCTTGTCCATGAGTGCATGTAATTTGGATGTTGATTTGAATTTTTCAACTGAATTTTTTTCATAATAAAACTTTACGGTAATGTCCATTGTAGTTATCGTAACCCTAACTTTAAACTCACAACCAAGGCAGGGGCTTGTAAGGGTGCGGGCTAAGAGGGAAGCCCGAGAGTCACATTTCATGCTCTTGGGAGTGTAGGAAAGTGTGAAGAAATGAACCCTCACACTCCCAAGTGAGCTCCCACTTTGGGAGTTCAAGTCCCAATGGACTCCCAAACATTCAGAAAGTGATTGTAGGGGTCAAAACCCATTGGATTGAGGAGTTCCTTATATCAATAGAAAGCCCTTGGAACTTAGATGTCTAAAATGGTTTCGCATGACCCATTTGGACACTTCAAACACAAGTTATGGCCAAAAGAAAGGTCGGGAGTCAAATTGACAGTTTGACTCCCAACCACTAAAAGTCAGGAATCACCTCAATTTCCTTGCATGCAGGTGGCGTGCAACATACTTTTGGAAAGCTCTCGACAAGGGATACAACTTTGCTATAGACCTCATCTCAATTAGAGGTTTGCACGCAAAGTTATGGGCCCCCAAAATTGCGAGAGTCCCAATTGTGGGAATTTTAGGACTCCCATTTGGGAGTCCCGTTACAAAATGGCATTTGGGTGCTAGTCCCATGGCCAGGCACAAAGTATACTATAAGGGGGAAGGTGGTGGCTTCCCCCAAGTCTAGGCCGTGGTGAGTCTTGTGAGTTTATGGTTGCCCGTGGTTCATCTGTGCACCAAAGTGCTCGAACTATGCACTAACCAACTTGTTGTTTGGTTTGTGCAGGCTCGTGTGAGTAAGTAAATTGCTTGTCAATCTTCCTAGTCCCATCCTGGAGCTCCAACATGCCCCTCTACCCCCAAAGTACTGTGAGCCAGGGAGTGTGCCCCAACTCCTTATTATTTCGTTGTTTTTACTTCAGACTCACATTTGAGTCTATCAAGGAGCTTGGGAACGCATCAGTAGCCAAAAGCTCATGCTACACCAAGAAGAAATGATTCTTGTAATTCACATGTCTGGATCAAAAAAATTGATAGACTCAAATGGAAAGATCGAGCAATAATGAAACCTTATATATATAATCAAAAACACTCTCTTGCATCGTAGGATACCACATCTTCCTTGATTTGTTCTCACATCTTTTATAGACATTAGGACTAATGACATCCTTGAATTGGACCAATGGAATCATGTCAATGCTCTGGATGCAAAAGAAATCATCCACTGGACTTGGGTTGATGTGATCAAATTTGACAGACCTAGGGGGTTGAAGCAAAATTGAAAGAGAATTTCAACCTCAATGCACAAAACTAGAAACTGAAAGGAATTAAATTGAAAGCAAGAAAGGACTGGAATTTTGAAATCCATAGTGTTTAGTATGAATCTTATTTGTTCATGCCTATTAATGCAATGAAGAGGTGGACAAGGTCCTCTCTTGTATCTAGCATGATGGAATCCATTATAATGTGCCAAGAGAGGTCATCTGAATGAACTCTTGGAATATAAGGCATCCAAGCTTGTAGCTAATGGTTCCTATCCCACACAAGAAACATTCTCCCACTGAACCTTTACAGATATTCATCCGCATTAAACGCTTCTTCAAATGATGCATTCACAGCCTTCTAATGAACACCCCACTTGTGATCTGCAACAAATTCCTCCTCCCCTTTCTAGTTCATGGGAAAGACAAAACACTTTGTCGCCTTTTCGATGACCCATTTGGAATGCCTATTCCATCTTAAGCACATCAATCTTAAGGGTTGGCCTTACAACTGGCATGGATATCATGCGGCATATTGGTATGTTCACCCAAGCCTTATCTTTGGGATGAATTTTATGTCTTTCCAGCACCTCAATTGTCTTGACCTTATCCTCCATCTAGACTTGGAAGATGCCTTTATCTCTAGTTGTATTTACTATCTCCAATTGCATAGAAAGCCCAAAAATCAAGGTAGCCTCATGAGTAGACAAGATCATGATGGAATTATGCTAAATTGGAAACAATTCATGAGAACAAACAAAAGAAGAACAAGATGTAAATATTTTTTCAAAAGAAAAAATGGATAGAAAAATACTTATGTAAAGATGGTTTTCGGCACAAATTGAGATTCATGGACATCCATATTTTTGCCTTGTTGTGAGTCAAAGTTTTGCACCTGCAAACAAGTGAAGACAAAATCAACTTGAAGAATATAATTTTTTTGCAAAACATCAATATCATGAAGAGTTGTGAATAATGAAAATACCTCCTCAAAATTCTCTTCCAATAGCCTTTGTTCAATCATCTCAACACCTTCCATAGATGGAGGAACATGTAGGAAAGAATTAAATGAAAGAAAAAGTAAAATGCATAATTTGAGAATAGAATGTGAAAAAGAAAAGTAAAAATACCTCTATGTATAGACTCCCTATTTGACAAAATTCTACAAAATAAATAAATGAAGCAAAGAAGGTTAAATAAGAATCAAGAATTGCATTAATGAAGTTGATTTGAGGAAATTTTTGGACCTTTGAAAGCTCTATGCTTGGGAGCTTTGGTTTTCAGGAGAGTTCGAGGCAAATATTTTTGCTCGGCCTTTCATGAGGCCCTTAAGCACAAATCTTGGGAATTCCACGAGAGGTTGAACACAAAATTTCTTTGTTCAACCTTCACCTTTTGGCGCTAAAAGTTGGAAGATGAGTGCACTTTTTTTTCACTCGGTCGTTCTTAAAAATTTCATAAACATGTCAAATGTAATAAACTTGTGCTCAGCCTCCAACTTTCGGTGCCAAAAGTTGAAGTTCAAGCATAAAACAATTTGCTTTGACCTATATTGGAACTCTCGAACATGGAATTCGAAAGTTTCAAAAGAGGTCGAGGCAATTTTTTTGCCTCGACTAAGCTCTTAATAAACCTAAAAAGCTACAAGAAAAAAAAAAACTACACAAAAATTAAAAGCAAAGAAACATAAAACAAACAACTTGAAAGAGAAAGAACTCAAAAACATGAAATTGGAAAACCTTGGAAACTTACTTCAAGATGTACGTTGTGTTGTTTGTGTGTCCCCCACCTCTTAAAAGAACACAATGAATTTATTTGTGAGAATTTCAAGCAAGAAATTAGGGTTTTTATCACACCTTTTTCAAGAAACCAAGCTTGGAAGCGCAATTTCAAACATAATTCCATCTCCTTTTCACACAAGAAACATCTTTCCACTCATACTTGTTACAAGGCTGAAGGGACACAACTTATATCCACTCAACTTGTTTTGGGAACTTCTAATGTGCATCACATAACAAATTGCGCTTTTCATGGGCATCTTAAAAAAATGATCAATGGGTTCTTCTACTAAAAGCAAGCTAAATGTGTTTAATAAACTAGCTAATATTCACTGTACTTGCAATATTTTGTTCTTGCCTCTTCAATTTGATCACCCCTCACAGAAAAGAGCTTGCACCGCATATCCACCATTAACTATAGTTTTTTTTTTGGCCGACATCTTGATATTGCATCTCCACTGCTTAGGATTTGTCCATTAGAAATTATGTTTTCATCTTTTTCATCTTGGAGTTCTCGAGTTCTCTTGATCAACACCCTCTTCCTGCATCTAAAACTATAGCTTTTCTATTCTAAACCATAACTTTTGACTGAAAACAATAGTTGTTCCCTTCCTACAAATTTCAACATATGTTGGAAGATATGTCATCTATTATATTTTTTTATAATCCGGAACACACATCTTTATAGATATACATATAAAAATATATTCTAATTGGAAAGTAATAAAAGGTAACTAAATTTTTATTAATAGTTATGAATCATAATTAGAAATAAATATTTATTATTTTAATCATTTAAAAAAGATTGAATTTGCATCTTTTAATGCAACTATTATTTTCATTTTTATTTGTATTCTAGATATTTTTATATCATGAATCACCATGTAAAAAGCCATTTTGAAAGGAAATTTAATACCATTAATTTTATGTTTTGATAATTTTCGGTGTTTTATTAATAAATTTTAGAAATTATGTGGCATAGTTCATTTTTCAATATCTTTTTTAAAAAAACAATGGATCTCACCGACCTTGCTCATCGCCATCTCTATGTATCATAACTTTGAAAACTAACTAAAACTGTAATTGTCTTTCATGATAATGAATGCCACTAACATTGCATTGTTGTACCTAAATTTGTTTTATGTGTAATAGAAAATGATGTCGAAGGAAACCCTTTTCTTTTGAATCTTGTACAATTGAAGGGTGAATATATGATTTCCACAAAACTCATGTCAATATATTAATACATATGGAAACATTGGGCCAAATGTTGGTAATTGCCCTCCTAATATCAATTTTATCCATTTTTCAATATTTCAGACACAATGAGGCCATGTTTAGAATTTATTAGTAACTTGTGGTTAAGTCAAAATATTTTTCTTATGGTAGTCTATTTACTTAATTTAACCTATTCGCTACAAATAAAATCTGTTAGACAAATCATGCATACCAAATTTCAAGGGATTTTTTCAATTGTCACCATATATTTGGAAGGCCCATAAATATTCATGAAAAAAATTACACATTTTTCAAGCCCGTGTATTTCAATTCTTTCCTTATAACAAGTTCCATTCCATAATATATATCTCCAACCTTTTTTAATTACCACCTTTCTATTAGAACTATCTTATTGTTTTTTCCTTTCCACCAACCTAGATATGACACTACAAATTACAATGGTCCCTTCCTTTTTCACGAGATTTAAATTAATTTTATTTAATTATAACATTCACATAAATAATGATGAATTCTTATGTTTGTTATTCTATTGAATGTTGTTGGGAATGTTGTTTCTTCAATAAAATGTAGTTTATTTTCTGGAAAATACTTTTCGTAATTCTTGACGCCTAACAAAATCTAATATTACAAGTACTAACTAGATCCTTTTGGCAACATGTTCCAACTGTGCCTAATAATTATGGCCTCTAGCTTCCACTTTTCTTATTAAGATTTTGTCACGAAAGTATTTCACATGATTTGACTAATAGATAATATGGATTGCATATCTTATCATTGACTTGACACTTATTGCCATGTTCCAATGTGCTATTTCTGACCTTGGATGTAATTGCTTTCCTCCACCTATTAACATGAGGCTTTTACCCTATCACGCTATGCCCTCTTCCACCCTTTCCTTCTACATCATTTTGTTTGAATTTCTGCACATTGTACATACATCTAACCCTATTTATGTTAACCTAATTGCCAATTCCAATATGATATTCATGTTCTTTTAATGTCCTTTTGCCATCGATTTGTTAAAGGTTTTTGGTGTCTACTCATTCCTTTTTCTAGTTCATTTATCTTTCTAGAAGTTGATCTTTGTCGAATGAAACATTTTATTTTTTTTCTAATGATTCTCTACATTTTCCTTCATTTTTTCATTTATTTCCAAACTTGTAATATATTTATTTATTAACATAATGAATCATAGCCTATAGAAATTTTAGGTTGGGTCTTCACTTATACAACTTTCAAAGTGATCACCTCATTCCAATTTTTATTTTTTACACCAAATTCCATCAACAAAGATTATCTTTGCCTACAAGGACATGTTTTTTACAATTTTAATTTGACACTTGTTAGTATGCTCTCGATTTTATTGTTTGTGTTTTTCATTGCTAATGTGTTTTGTCTAATTCCATATTCATCCCATTCCTTGCTTGGATTATATTTTTGGGGTTCTACTTCCTTTTTTTCAAAACCCTTCAATTTATTTCCTGGTGTGTGATTTTGCTTTTGTTGTTTCAAATCCCTCTCAATTCCTTCACTATTACTTCAGTGCCCCTTGTAACATGGCAACATTTCATGCTCCTAGACACTCAAACTTCACCATCATGGTCAACCATTTAGGGACAATTACTGTCTTTGAATGTTGTATGTGTGCTATGTTTATTTTTTAGCCAGGTTCTTTACATATATTTAAAGATGTCTTATATGATTCTAATAACTTTGTCTCAAGTTCTTTATACTAGATTTTTATGACCTCCTCACAAGGGAGATAGTGGGTGGGTTGGATGTGGCCATTATCGCATTGTTGGCGATAACTTGATTCATAATTATTAGGAAACCATCCTTATAACAAAAATCGTAGGTTCTATGGTAAAGACTCTAAAGTAAGAATTCAAAGTTGATGACATTCCCCCTAAATGTTTTGATGCTTTTGCATCTTTTATTTTCATTGAACTGTTTGATTCCTCCTCAAGTGGGGACTTGACACCCTTTCCTTCATTGATGGAATCACCAAAAGGCATTTTTTAGTCTGATGCCTTTTTGTTGTCAAAGCCATCCACCCCCATGGGGAATATTTAGTTTGTTGTCTCTTGTTTACGCGTGATGTACTACCATGACAAATTTCAAACGAATTGTCGAATTTGGATTATGATAAGATCCCTCTGCAAAAAATTTAATTCTTGCCAATTGCTTTCAATGGGGACATCTTGTTTGAATTGCCATTGATGTTTTTGACCATTCACAACCTTTCCCAAATGCAAGGCATGGACATAAAGTACAATGGCCATGTTTGGTGTAAGTTGGTCACAACCAATATAAAAAATTCATTTGGGTTTAATTTCAAGAAGGCTCATCGCTTGGGTCAATTAAGGTGTGTGCAAGATGATTGTGAGAACTTTGTGTGTTTCGCCTTTCACAATGAAACCTTCTAATGCAATGAGTGCACTCATATTCCATTCGTAGGTCAAATGACAATGATTTCATTCGCTTTTTTGCTTAGATGCAAATTTTGTCATGCTCCTCCTTTTTGTATCACAAATTATAATGGGTGAATCTATTGTGTTATGCATAGACTCTAATTTATGTCAAGAATGGCGATTCATCTTGGTGTTCACAACCATCCTATTGCGGATGGAAAGTGTTGGGAGTCTGTCAAGGAGACTAGAAGGTTGATTGCAGAGGAGGTGATTGCATGCCTAATGCAAAGTTCTCTATGATTTCCCTTAATGTTAATAATACCTTATTGGCAAGTTAATTACTTGATGATTCTAATGATGGCATAGTGGAGCTCCTCAAGGGTGAACAATTGGAGCACATCCATGTTAAGTTATGTGAATTAAATTTTCCCAACGTTCGTAACTTTGTTGTTTCTTTCAAGTGCCATTTAGGAGGTGGCTATATTAATAACATCCTTGAATTGAAGTCCAAGAATTAATATGAAAACATCTAGGAGTGTTGCTTCCTAGGACAAGTTCTATGACAAAAGGTGTTTATTTTTAAGATGTCGATAAATGGTGTCATGAGTGGAGTCAACTTTGCCATAGGAATGCAACTTATTGGGGATTTGTAGAACATTTGGATCATGTTTGATCATGTGAAATGTGTTGTTGGCTAGACAATTATGGCTTTGACATGTGTACAATCTTGCTTATTATAAAGTGATGACCATAGTAGTTTGTGATATGTAATGTGAAGACACTGAAGCTCAACAATTTATGTGGACAAAGCTTAATGAGACAATGTTGAAGCATAAGTTTCCAAAACTCGATTTCAAGGGATTCATGGTTGATAGCGCACAAATTAATTAGAATGTGGTCAGAATAATTTATGGTTTGAAAGACCCTTCTATTAAGATGGTTGATAAGGAATGCATTTATTTATTCCATTGGACTCAATTTTCAATAAGCACACCAAACAACTAATTAGACTTGAGTTGCAAGATGAGTACAATGCTCTTTGCCACCAATACAAGAATGCCACATCCCTTGGGGAAGTTGATAGTCATTATGTTCTAATTTGTTGTTGGTGGTTTGCATCTAGGATTGCTTCTAAGGTAGGTGTCCACGAGCTTGGCAATTGGCTTAACTTTTGGCATTTTCGTGTTAAATAATGGGGAGGTATCATGGTCCATGTGAATACTTCTTCTATGAATTTCCTACGGTTTCCCTTGTCTTGTGTGCATTCAGAACTGTAAGATGTCCATTTTCACTCAAGTTCCATTTATAGTTTTTCTCCCTTTCTCTTGTAACATTTTAGATTTTGCTGATGTTTCCTTTCCTTTGATATGCATAAGTTTAATGATGAGGAGTGGGCGGACATGCCCACTTGCAATCTAGTTGAAATTATGCATAACATCTGGTTGTAACAATCGGGGAATCATGACATTTGTCTCTACACAACGATGTACGATGATTGCATTCAAGCTTTCAATTAGTCTACATTATATAGATAATACTTATGAGGGGGTTTAGTTAATCATGGACCTGATAGGAATGAATTGTTGTTGAAGAAGGCCCAATGGTCTAGTGATCTTGCAACTAATAATTGTTGTGGTAGATTACACATTCGAATCGTCCTTCTCTAATCACGTTCCGCACCTTGAGGGGGAGGAGGGTTTTAGGTCTACCAATGACCTACTAATTATCCTCTTGGTGCGAACAATGATTCTCATTGATTTGACCATGTGAATTTCTCTCATCCATGAATAATAGTTCATGTTGTTCAACCCAATATTGTTCAAGATGTAGGCATGCAACAACTACCCTTTGGTTCTAGTGTTTTTTTACCTTTGGTATCTTGAGGTGGCCTAGAGTCAAAGGAAAATATTTGTGTTGATGGCTAGTGGCAAATAATAGAACGTTGCCCACCCAGTTATGTTTTTAATGTTTTGCACTCTAGAAAACCATGAGGTTCAAGTGCAAAGCAAAGATTAACATGTACAAATCCATAAGTGGAACTCATGCTCCATGTTACTCATGGTTTTGTGTAAAATTTCATAGTGGATCATTAAAACACCATATGCACTAGTTTTGTCTCGATGATTTGAGCCATTATGTTAATGGGACAATGCAAAAATATGTAGTTGTTAGGCCTTTAGTTCCAACTGTATGGCCCATCTAAGAAGGTACTAACTTAACTCAAAAGGAAATAACAACTCTAGAAGAAGTAGGGTTTTCCTTTGACTGCAGTTATGTTCAAAGTTTATTTGGTTTCCAATCTTCTAGTTCAAGCATTCTACATGTGCATGCTATGAGTGTTCACAACATTGTGCAGTCGGCCGATGCAAATTGATGGCCTATAACTCATGGTGGCAAGAAGGTGAGATGACTTCCATTTTCAAAATAACACAACAACACAACAACAATTGGGAGGCTGGCATCTTACTTACCCAATGCACTGTTTTCCTTGCTATTGATGTCCCCTCACCTGGGTATGGACAAATTTATAGTATTATTTTAGATGACAAAATATATGATGTGACTATTGGAAATTTCCCTAAATGTTCATGTGTCTACCTTGTCACAATGTTGGTATGTTTTTTAGGTGACGACAAGGTGTATGTGCAATGTAAACATGTGTCTCATGTCTTAAAAACAGTTATGTTCTATGGGCTCATAGAAGAGTTCATGTATCACTACACATGGAGTTGGAATGAAGTTTAATGTTTGTTGAAGTGCTTTAAAGCCTTTGAACTCTTGTGATAGTACATCACAATCTCATTCATAAACCTCTTTGTAGCTGATTGGACTATGTAGGAAGTTTAAATTCTAGTTTTGGCCAAATGGTTTTTTTCTTCACTTTGTAACTTCTCAATCATTGTAAAGTGATGTATATTTATGTATAATACTTAGACCATTTCAACACATGTTTGTCAAATATTTAATGTACTTTGAAAATTTAATTTTCATCAAATATTTCTTAAGCATGCAATTCCCACCCATTTCAACATTTTTGAAAACATTCTAATTATTCTCCAAGAGCCCTAGACATTTGGAGCATTGGTTGCATGAAGGATGATAAAATGCATCCTTCAATTTATTTTTTCTTTCAAACGTTCACACAATGTTGCTCTCGACAACTTTCTTGGCCAAACTCATGTTCAAAGTCAATAAGCCATTGTTGATTTCAAAACAAACCATGTATGTGACATGGCAAAATATTCCATGGCTTGTCAGAGAATATTTTACCATGTCACAAAATATTTTATGACATGGTAAAATATTCCACCACGTCACATAATAATTGCCATGTGGAAAAAATATATGCTAAGAATATTCCATGACATGGCATGGGAATATGTTATAAAATTCCATCATGCTCACCTGAGTAGGCTCACTTGCTCATGCTTGCTTGTTCACCGCTAGCATCATTGCCTTAATCCACTTCAATAGACCACCTCCAACCCTAACTTTAGCCAACCGTGTTTTCATTGTAAAGTTTATGGGCATGATGTAAATCATTATTTCACTTTGCATCCGAAATTATGATAATGTCAATCACAAACTACCAATGTTGGAAAGAATCAAGGTTTTGTAAAAAACCAAAAGAAAAGGTGCAACCAATAAGGGTTGGCCTCCAAGCCAACCCAAAACCATGGAGGTGAGATTTGCACACACTAAAGGCTTTAATGATGAGCATGGCAACAAGCATGGTGGCACATGTGGAATTCAATGCACTTATTTCAAGGCAAACGAGGGAGCAAAAAGACATACAATCTTTTAGGTTGGACATTCACCTAAGTTATTTTTGCGGAGCTAAATTTTTAGTTCTATTGGCCCTATGAAGTTGTGTCAAATATTTTGAAAGATCAAAGGTCATAAATATCAAATGGAAGCCATGCTAAGGTCCCAAGTCCAATTAAGATGTTTTTGATAATTACACAATGAACAACGTGAATTCATGAGCATTATAACCATGTGGTGTTGATAAGAAGTTAAACCATCAATGTGGTGAAGTTCAACATTAGGTTTGCCTGCCATAATCATTTGTGTTGGTTAACACAAATTTTAACCCTATGGAGAAATCAACTTCTAATATTGTGTTTATGACATTGAAGAGGATGTTTAGTTCCACTTCTAAAACAAAGGCACCAAACAATTTGTTAAAGGGTGGCAACACTAATGGATCAAATACCATTGTTTTTCACTATAACATTGATTATTCCCAATATTCAACCAACATCAATGTTTCATTTAGTGAGTACATTATGTGAAGATAGGGGAACACCAAGGATGGTGATTAATTACATTGAATACAAATTCAATTATGACCGTAGTTCCGCATAGTACTTTTGAGGTTAACAAAACCAAAGTATCAAAAGTAGAATCTTGACATGTAGTTATTGCTAAGCTTCTTCATGCAGTACTTCCAAGGCTAACTAAATCAACATATCAAAGGTAGAATCTTGGCATGCAATTATAACTAGCTTTAGGAATTCCTAGTGTGTCCAACCATTGATAAAACAAGGGTTGTCCTAGGTGTGGTTGTAATGTGTAATGACAAGGGAGTTTTCCAATTAAGGGGGCAATTAGCACTTGATGGTACCAACCCCAAAGGGTTTTGTTAGATTTAGGTGTTCAACCTTTGATGTTGGGCAAAGTGGCAATGGAGGGTCTTAGATTGATTAATGTTAATTTTGAACCATGTTCTTACTAAATCTTGACATTGATGGGTGGGTCAAAGAAGGCTTGGGAATTAACTAAATAAGAGATTGTGATCTAGGTTAATCCCAAGAAACCAACATATTATACCATAGTGCGGACATGAGTGCTAATTACATGGGTTGTGTCTTATGATGTCTTATTAGTTGGAAGAATGATTTTACATCACCTTCAAGGTTGCTTTAGATTTTAAATAAGAAATTGCATATTACCAACCATGATGGAAGACAAGAAATAGCCATAGGGCTACTAGTAAGGTTTATTGGGGGCCATCTAAGTAAAACAAACAAATCAATTATGTTGGTTGGATTTTCAAGCCTTCCCCATGGTTTTGAATTTGTGGAGGGTACTAACATCCATGACCAAGATGAACCCACTAGTGGTGAATTGGTGATGTCAATGTTAAGTAGGATGTTACTTATTTAGGAGTCAACACTAGATCTCATGCCACCATAAGGCACATTGTCAAAGTTACAAGCATTTGTTAGTCATTACATTCATCAATCTCAACACATTCTATCATCCCAAGCTTGTAGTTATTCATGGATGTTAATAATTGGCCACCAAGATTGAACCCATTGGATATGAACATTATTTAATGGAATATTCGCAAGGATGGGATATGCATATTAGAGTTTTTTGGAGGCATTAGTTACGGTCTAGGCTTTAACAATAGTGTTACAATTTAACATCTAGGTATGACATCACTATTACATGGAAAATAGGCTAGGTAGGTCTCCATGTGACATGTTATGATCTTGCAATGATGATATTCCAATTTGTCCCCAATGTTGGTGGTATAAGGTTGCCATCATTCTTTATTAGACAATATCACATTATGAAGGGCATGGGATTTGGATAAGATTGGGCTAGTTGATTTGGTCATTTTAAGATGGCCATGTTAGGGTTTTTCGTAAATCAACACAAGTCAAACCATTTTAGGCCCCATATTGGGACTTTTATGGGAATGGTCCATGTATTGTAATATTTGTAGACCACACATATGTACATGTGTACATATTTTATTGCAAAATGTTCCACCATTAAGAGATTTTTGACCAACTATATTAGCAAGATGGTAGCAAATTTGACTTGAATCAACAAACCAATGTAGGTGGATCTTGTAATAATTGATATACATGCCCATCAATTCTAGTGGGCATGGATTAACCTAACACCACCAATGGTGATCTAGTGAACATATTAGTTTAGTTTAAGGTCACCCACATGTTTAGTGGATGATATGTTGAATCTAGGATACCAATCATGTGTGGTACACCATGACAATAGACCAATTTTGGTTATAGGTAATAAGGTGGGACACAAGCAATCATTTTGAAAATTTTGAACTTTTTATGGTTTCATGCATTTTGGGATGTAAGACTAAACATGATTTGGGATGTCAAATTCATCACACATGGAAAAACCCAATATTGATGAAAGGGAGTGAACCATGGGGTTTCATTCCAATATGTTGTAGTGCCAAATCTTTTTAAAGGTGCATGAAGGCGCATATTGGGGCAAGTTATGGATCTTAATTACCTAACATGGATTTTCAACTTATCATTGGTAGAACACAAATCTTTTACCCAATCACACATCCACCCACTCCACCCATTTTTTGACATGTTGCACTCATAGTTAGGATGATTATGTTGGTGCGGGGGGGGGGGCAAGGCAGTGATGTTCTGACAATCTAAGTTGTAAACCCTTGGGCAATTAGGGGATCAAGAATGCCAAGTGGGATCTTTGGGTTTTGGGAAGGAAGTTGGTGATTTGGGGCGTTGAAGCAATTTGACACCATTTCACATTTTATGTAACTCATAGGTCATGTTTCAATTTTCAACCTCACGTAATGGGGATAATTTGTCATTCCAACCCAAGGTAAAAATTATTACAAAAAACATGGGAGCCAAAGATTAGTTGAATAATTATAAGAAGTGAGATGTGTAAAACATGATGGCTAATTCATGGGGTTGATGGTATTGAGGTGAAATAGATTGCCAAACATAACCTTTATATGTGGATATTATTTTTAGTCCTTCCAATACCTCTTCATTGGCATGTAATATCTCCTTACATTTGTACAAATCACCAAATCTTTGGAACAACAAAATCATATATGTTCTTCCATGTACCATTTGTTGTAGATCTACAAGGGTAACCCTGTTTGCATTGTCCCCCATCCTTTTGGTTCAATGTTTGGAAGTTCTACCTTCATTGGCAACCTCGTTCAGATATTGGATTGCTTCATTGTTCTACTAGTAAATGTTTTTCGAGGTTCCAAAATTGCTATAGACAACGTCATTTACCTTGCATGCCACTCCTCCATCTTGGATATTTTTGACATGGAACATTGTATTATTTATGGAGTGTAAAACTACATTGCATCATTCACAAATGACAATTCCTCTTCTATTACATTTTCTTCTTCATTTTGTTGTATTGCTACTTGATCTAGTTGTCTCTACAAACTTTGGGTCATTAGGTGATTTATGTTCATTTCCATTTTACCATTTTTCTTAAATTATTTTTTTTGCCACATATCTAAATCCTTACAACAATTGTTTGCTCATATATAATTCCTAACAAAATTTTAACCAATTTTGAATTTGTAAAACCAAATCTAAGAACAAATAAACAAAAAAAAAATCCTTCATGGTAACTATTTTGTGCTTCTCACAAAAAAAACAAAAACAATGATTATAAATTGCATTTTTACTCCAAAGTCAATCTCAAGCATGGTCGCTAAATGGTAAACATTAATATTCCAACATTGTGTTCATTCTAAAACTTGTCCTTTTCATATTATTTTCCGTATATATAATCTATTTTTATAATAATTTACATAAATAAAAAAAAAACCCAACCAAAAATCCATAATATAACACAAATTTTGAGAATTTTGACTTTTATAATATGTCTTAAATAGAATTAGATACTCGTATTAAATGGAAACCAAAAAATGTAAAACAAAAACACATTATAATAACAATGTTCTTCCTCATCAAAACTTTGTCCAATAGGGATAACATAGTTCTCTGTCTAATACCTCCATCCAACCCATCCAACAAAGACTATACAATTCTACCTTTAACATGTACTAATGACAATTCTTGCCCTTTGGTTTGAAGAATCCCCTTTAGAATTATAGAATGTCATTAATTAGGTGTTGGCAGGCTTCAATTTTGTTAAATGCTACAAATTTGATATCATCATTTCTAGCACAATGTTAGGGGATCACATCTAGTGCATGTAGGAGGTGTTTGATTGATTTAAGGTTCACAAAATTAAGTTTCATCTAGGCAAGTCTCAATTTTTGTATATTCAAGTGTAATATTTAGGTCATATGATTTATCCAAAGGGATT
>Ga0116230_10003519_pt1 | contig 15303 bp, 11 predicted proteins | sample S1TSphfallax_3_FD_88678 | JGI IMG/M metagenome (GOLD analysis project Ga0116230, IMG submission 88678) | Host-associated microbial communities from peat moss isolated from Minnesota, USA - S1T2_Fd - Sphagnum fallax MG | ecosystem: Host-associated > Plants > Peat moss > Unclassified | place... | reverse complement strand
CGTCTGTCCGGGCCGGTTCTCCCGTAGAAAATCTGTCTGTCCGTCCGTCCGTCCGACTGTCCGGGCCGGTTCCGCCGGCGGATTAAAACGCGGAACTGTCGCGTCACGGACGGACAGACAGACGCACTACGTGAATTTATATATAAGATATAAGATTAATTCTTGTTCTCCGGAGGCTAGCTATTTCTTGCAGCTTTGTAATAACAGGCCGTAGCACCAAGCTCGTGTGGGAGGTAGTTTCAGAGCTTTTATTACCCCAATACCACAATCTGCTGCTGGTGTGTGCAACAAGATGGCTAGCTGCAGCAAGAAGTTGAGTGTTTCCGGCACTGCTAGAATTGCTCATGAGCTTCCTATCATGGTTGTAGAGACTTGCATCGACGGCGTTGATCAATATTCACGCTACCGCTCCACCACTGCTCATGGCAAACCTCGCGGCACTCTTCTTCTTTTTTATGCTCCTCATCATCATGGCTGTCTTTATACAAGTGGCTGCAGGTTTGCTCTAGTTATCTTGCTCTGTTTGGCCCTTTTCTTTCAAGCAGCGGCGCAGTCCCCCCCGCCGCCTCAGTCCCCCGGCTCCCCGTATCCAGGGTGGGATAGGCAACTGAAAAATTCTTCATATTACTATTTTCCGATCAATGAGGGTACTGATTTTTTCCTGCAATTTTCTCGTTGATTCTGAGAGATGCGTACTACTCAAATACATATGTACATCATTTTGTTGAGTACAATTTCATCTCTCAGACAATACATACTCTATTTTACTGGTCATTCAATTGGAAGGAACACTTGACTAACTACGGTAGCAGCAATTTAATATTAAGTTATAACTCGATCAAGCAAGCTATAATAATTATGATCTCGATTGACTTCGAGTAGCTGATCACTTCCGAAAATTCATGGGCATCACATGACGGGCATCAGATCTCTGGTTAAAGGTCTTCTTAGTAAACTGACACTGTTCAGCGCCTGTTCAGGACTTAGCTTGTACTAGAACATAGCCTGAACTTTGAAGAACGGCCTGTTTGTGTTTGTGGCTGACAAAGAAGATCCCTTGCTCATGTGTGTTTTTGGTGCCAGCGAACGTTATACAGAATTTATCCAAGCTTTGGAGTGGCTACATAGAATGGCCGCCGATCAGTTCAAACAACTCCTTTCCTTGCATCCGAGAACTTTGGGCAGGAATCATCTGCACTTTTGCACCTTTTGAAGATCGGTATAACAACAATCAAACGTCCTTCACGGTTACCATCGTAATTTTGTAAGTAGCCTACTTCAAACTTCACTTTATCCGTAGTATTTGTCTTGATTGCTTGTTGATTCCTCATGTGTAAGTTGGTCGGCGATAAAGAATTCCATGATGGTCATTCTGAAAGTATTTTATATGTGACTTGAATAATATGTTGTTACAGTTTAGACAAGTTTTCCAAGAATTCTTCACGAAAACTTACCCAGCTACTGCCACAGTTGCAAGAGTCAATGATACGCATACACTGGATTTGTTTGCTTGACTTCTCGTTCTTGCGCGCCACGATCTTTCACCGGAAATAGAGCATGAGAACCGATCGACTTACTTAGCGTGTGCCATCCACCTTGTAATCGTGTTGCAGGGACGTAACGAGCAGTGGAATTCAGGGTCTCTTGCCAACTGGCATAGGGAATCTGTCGAATCTGCTCATCCTGTGAGTTTTCTCTCTAACCTGCATAAAGTTAGGAGAAATTTCCTAGTGTATCTGGAGGGCACCTTATCAAGGGGAATCTTTCCTCAGCAAAAGGGGCTGGTGTGTCGGCTTTCAGAAAGCCCCTCTTCTTCAGAATTTATTTATTTTTGTCCGTGATACAGTGATACCCTCTGGTTATCAAAGAGAAAAGGGTAAAATTTTCTACAGGTGCTTTCTGTCAAGTAGCACTCTCATAATGGGGCGTTCCCCAAATAAGCATCCCTTGGGCTCCAGTACAGGCGGGCACTTATTTTGGGGACCCCCTTCGTGGGGTGTTACTATCCACAAAGCACATGCAGAAATTTCTTAGTGTATCTGTAGCACAACTTACATTCATGAATATCCCTCCTACGAAATAGAAGGGATATTCTCCTCTTTGCCCTTCTGTTTTGTAGTGAAAGCGTTATATTCACCTCTTTTCACTTCTATTTTGTAGGAGGGATATTCAGGATATAACCCTTTCAGGCTTCACCTTCCAACCTAGGCTTTACCCTCCCTGTAATTGTTTTCATATTATCTTTTTTCCTCTTTTTGGTCCCTTTACAAGGCACAATGGACATGAATTCTTGGATCTACCTGACCTAGCCACTGCTCAAAATCCACATGCCCATTGTGCAAATCATGAAAACTATTCTGTTATGTAACGGGCAAGGTATAGGCCATTGTTTTCATTTTGCTGCCTGTTTCGAATTTTGGCTTGCCTGACCAGGCTTGCCCAAATTCCTCCACTGCACAATACTGGGTACAATGGCCTGAACCGAGCACCTTCCACACCTTCCACAATACATAATGTACTTGGTTGATTTTGCTAGGTCCCCACCTATACAACATCTTCAGGCAAGAAAACTTTCAGAGAATATTCCCAGTGTGCTTCACACCAGAGAACACCCTGGTATCAAGACGGCTGAAATTTTGCAGTTGACAGATTCCCGTACTGCATTTCAAGTCCTTGGGTGGCCCTTGTCACAAAGTCCCCTTTGTTAAATTTGTGCCTGAGGGACAACTTGCCCCTGGATTCAGCAGCTGTTTAGTGTAGTCAAAACGTTACGTTCTGCAGTCAATTTTCGCTATCCTCTTCTGGATAATCGCCAGTGCACGTACCTCACAAATTTGAAGGAAAAAACCCTGATGATGATGAGTCGTTATCTAGAGGCAATCATTGTCAAACTCAGTCATATTTCTTTCTTGACGCTTTTGAAGAGCATTATGTCATGTGCATATTTACATGTTCGCACCAGTGTTCTTTAGTTCCTGATTTTAAGAAACTTTTTGTCCCAGTTTTACCCCTTTTATTAGTTTTGGTGCTGAAACATCCAATCTGGTCTTGAGACCAGGTCTTAACTTAACTATTTTTTGTGTAACAGTGAACAATTGAAAATATAGATTGAGTAATATTAATTATGTACAACCAATCAATTGCAATAATTTGCTTAATATGTAGAACCAAGTTATTATTATTTTTAATAAAGTTATACTTATCTACTTAGAGAAACTGAACTAGTTTAAAATGTGAGGGTAACATTGCCCCTGCTTCAAGTTTTAATTCAGTTTTGAAAAGAACACAGTTGCCCAGTTAAGTTCCAATGGTGATTTAAAACTCAAAACTTCTAGTCCACAACCCCTAGAACATCACAAGTAACCTAGACCTGAACCTATGAACCCTGGTTCAAAGGAGTGTTGGGTGATTTTTGACTTTTATCAAGAACCTCTGATTCTGATTTTTAAAACTAAATTAATGTGATTCCAGTTCCAATTCCAGTTTGCAATCAAATAGAGCTTGGAATCCCGTTTTGGGTCTAGTTCTTAAGAAAAACAAAATCCCCATTTTGGTTTTGGCTCCAATTCAAAATCAGACCCGATTCTATGTAACCCAAACCAAACCCCATGATTACCTTTCAATTAGCCCCTGGTTCTAGTCCTTGTTTTTTTAAACAACATTTTTCTTCCAAAAATCTTGATTTCAGTTCTTGAAAACTGGGATCTCAGTTCCAAGTTGGTTCTGATTCTTCAAAAACCTCGAACTTGGTTCCAGTCCCAAACCTAGTTCCAAAGATCAGACTTGATTTTGATTTGGTTTTTAGTAATTGGAATCAAAATGGACTATTCTAACCTGCCAAATGGGGTACCCACCTAACACAATGTTGGGTGACTTTTAAGATTTGTATGAGAACATCTGGGTTTCATTTTGAAAAATAAATTGGAATTGCCCCAGTTCCAATTCCGTATCATATTTCTAAATTCAAATCAGAAGGTTCCGGTTTTGGTTCTTCCTTTCTTTCATGGATCATGGTCTCAGTTCTGAAAAATCAATCCTGGCTCGATTTCGATTTTTACAAATTGGGACGGAAACGACAATTAACTATTAAGGATTGGAATCGATGTTTAACTACTGATTAACTGATAGATAATCATCATTATTCCAACCCATATAATTTTTTTTAATGTATCGTAGTTACAATTCCACACATAAATAAATCAGGAGTCCAATTCTGAATCCTGTTCTTCAAAAACTAAAATTTGGTTGCAGTTCCAGTTTCAATTTTGAAAATTATTGAGCTTGGTTTGGATCCTTCTCTAACTAATAGCTGGTCCAAACTCAATTTCACAGCTCGAACTACATTCAAGTAAAGAGTTTATAAGCCATCATACTCTTGCTGGTGGAGCTGCTCTTAGAAAGAGAGAAAGTAGGTTCCATGCAAACAAGGTCTACTCTTTGTTATACAAATTTTATGGGACTTTTTGACAAGGCCCAGGGACATGATACTCCACGCATATATGAGAATATAAGCATGTATACTGCAAATCAGTGTTGTGCATGTTTATGGTTAATTTAGGCATACCCATTGTGTAAGGTTAAGTAACAAACCTATTTACACTGCACTGGAAATATAAGATTTCTCATGCACATTTGTGCAATTGTAAAATCATGTAATTGAAAGTGCAAATGATCTTGCGGAACACATTTCAGAACTTTAGAAAGCCGTGAGAACTTGCTGAGAACACTTGGAAACTTGATGGTAACAGAACGAGAACACATTGGGATCAACAAAAAACCAGAAACTCTCCACACCTGGTGAATATAAAATAACTAGGACTTTGATTTCATGCATGTGAGTGGGGTGAAAGAAGATGGCCTCATGACTTCATGCTTTCTTCAAGCACTTATCAGCTTTGTGGCAATGAGGTGCTTTAGGAGCCTAAATGGAAATCATTTTACTGGGAGCATCCCCTCCAATTTCGGGAATCTGACAAAGTTGATAGAGCTGTAAGTTTATCTTGCAAAGGCCATCCCAACTTCCAAACGAGTAGAGTATTAAGTAGTCTTCCTGGGCTAAGGAATATAACATGATCTAAATGTAACTATTACAATAATGTTAAGATTCATAGACATGTCATGGAGGATTATTTCTTAAATATTTTCAGATTTTAATCTTTATGAGATTTTGTCCAATTCTTGTAGCTAGGGACGTGGTGTTGTATTAATGTTTTAACATCAAATCATGTTTGTGCCCCTAAATCAGAGACTTGAGCGACAACCACCTGACTGGGCCAATCCCTCCAGACTTGGGAAATTTATCACGTTTAATGTTATTAAATCTGTATGGCAATCAGCTCAATGGAAAAATTCCGATTTCATCGGATAACTCCAGTTGGGGTATCAATAATTTGACAGAACTTGTGACGCTGTAAGTATTTTATTTTTCACCCTTCATTGAATTTATTCGCTGTTGAAGGCATCCAAATGTCAAACCTCTTTCCTAACTTATATGAATGTTATGAATCCTCATGAACTAAAGGATTTCATAATGATTTCAAAAACATTATTGTTACAACATTCATGAACTAATTTTTAAACAATTAATTTTTTAATCAATGTCCAAACAAATTTGTTCTATGAATGTTAAAAAATCTTTATTGAAATTTTGGACACTGAAATATGGATTAGCTATCCAATTAAATCTGCCAGATTGATTTCCAAGTGGGATAATCCCTGGACTGTGATTCCCGCAATCATGTGATTCACGCCACACCAACAATTTGAATCATGACCAAGAGGCATGCACAAAATTTGAAAATGCAATATGTTTAAATTGTGTAATTTGGTTGTTACCAAATGTAGTGGATCTTTGGTGCCTAGCAAAGATCTTTATAGCACTTTTGAGAAACCATTAATGATTTTCCTAATCAAAGAAGATTTCAACATCCCTCATTCTCATGTAAATGTTTCCCATGCTAAAAAATTTAAAGAATCAAATTGAATTGAATTTAGGTCTTTTCCAATTCAAGTGGATTTTCATATGTAGGAATATGTGCTGAAAAATATATTCCTTTGCATCAAACATCACCAAGACAAGATCTACGCATATAAACAAAATTCTTAGACCTATCTTGAAAGTTGAACTTAGTTGTCGTCATAAAAATTGGATACTTATTTAACACCAATGTGCCTAATTAAAATTAAAGAATTAAATTAGATGTTCATCAAACTTATGAAGGAGACTTGAATGTCTCAAATACCAATGATAGCTTCAAAGCTCTTTTTGTTATAAAGATAATCAAATGAAAATTCCATGTTAGAAACTTAAACATATATGAAAAGGCATGATTAGTTTCAACAATGTATTTGGAAAAGATGAAAGAGATTCCCTAATTACTACAAAACAAAGAGTGACTAAGAACTTTTCTTGAGTATTGTGATGTATTGGAAAGTTGTGACATGTGTATTTTGTTTAAAGATGTGATCTACAAATGCTTCGCGAGTGCTTCTAATCTTATTTATACTCCATGAATCTGTTAAATGATGTAGGCAATTACAAGAAAATCTCTTGAGCGGAGAATTACCTAACCTTCAAAGTGCACGCTTCCTTCGTACAGTGTGCGTGTCTCATGTTAATTAGGAGCAAAACCCATGTGCAAATTGTTGATTGTGGTTTATTTGTATAGTTTGTGCAATATTCTAGTGTGAATAAACCTTGACATGGATGCAAATTTGATAATGCAAAATATAAGTTGGAAAACGGTAACTATTTACACATTGAGGATGTGAACCATGGCAGCAAGTCTTAGCTTCGGTTTGGTTTTTGCAACTTGAGAAAAAAAGATATTAATATTTAAATTGATTTGGGCTTCCGTTATGGTTGGGACGATGTTCAGGAATTTAAGTACCAACAACATGAGTGGAAGTATCGATATTGATTTGATATCAACATCTCCAGAGTTTGAATTGGGTATTTTGGACTTATCATCCAATAATTTCAGTAATTACATCTCCAATTTCAGTAGGTTTTCCACAGCATTCCAACAATTGTGAGTTTTTCTTTCTCTGCCTATTAAATAATTTTCATATTTATTTTTTTAATAAAATTTAATCACATAGATTTAGTCACTTGCTTTTATGAAGTTGCGTGCAACAGAGATGAGATATATTATGACATGGTTAAATATATGAACTGGAGTTACATAATCAGTTTAGGGTTTAGCTGGACTTTTAATCAAAATTATAGGAATTATTTTTGCAACCAGGCTAAGTCTTTGCTTTGGGTGGAATAACTTGAGTTAAATTGTGCATACTAAGTTCACATTTCCTTATGATCCTTTTAATGCATTTTAGACTTTGGTTATTACCATCCCACAAAATGTTTTTTGATGGACCAATGGTCTTCCTGTTTATACAAATATGAAACCAACTAATTACACAATGATTTCATTTTGTTATCAAATAGACCTCAAGTACAGTCTTTGGAACAAAAGACCTACATAAACCAAGTTATGTCATTTCTGCATTATTTTACATGACTTTGGGTTTTTAATATTTTACTAATGTTTTAATTTTAAATTTTAAAGATATATTTGGAAATTATTGGGTATGTCATGAAGAGCATTGAACTTTATTATCTACAATGTTTGGAATTTTCTAGGACACAGATATTTTTTTTGTGAAAACATTTACACTTCTAACATAAATCAGTTTGAATTGGATTTGTAGAAGGCTTAACAACAATAGCATATCCGGATCTTTGGATTTACAAAGCATCAACCTTACATGCAATTATGAAGTGGACTTCACAGGGAACAATATAATAAATGTTTCATACCACCCCAACCTAGTTTCCAGTAATGTTTCTATCATGTATGCATCCTTATAACCTTCATTAACTCCCTTCATTAGCATTGAATTTAAGGATGCCATCTGGAACCATAAATCTTGTAGGATATCATTAATCACACATGATCATTTTTATGTCCTTGTCCATAAAACCAAATGGTACAAAAAAATTCACTAACTTGAAAGTTTTTTTTTAAATGCAACAATTAGTACATATTAGACATTATACTACACAATGGATAATAGGCATTGAAATAGAAAGTTTTGAACTTGACCACAAGTCCAATTTATAATGTGTTGTAGTTGAACATTTTACAGGCTTGAAAACAACCCTTGTTGCCAACTTTGGACAAAAACTAAAGTGTCTTCACCAAATGCAACAGATATACATTATTTTTGCAATGCCAACTACACACCACCAAAAAGTAAGAGTTTATACTCTTCTTTTTTCCATTTTATGAATGATAATAATTGGTGTTGTGTGAATATTGAAAAGAAATTCTTAAATACTGTTCCAAATTAACAACTTGTTATATGCATTCATCAAATATTCTTGATATAACCATGTCATGAACATCATGTTTCATTTGTGCATTCCTACAAAGAATCAGAGGTTTTCAACACTTGATATTTAAGTAGTGTTATTAGATTGCATTGTCTTTTGGTGAATGGTTTTAATGGTCCTTACATTTGTCCAACAGGAAACAAAGTACTTGTCATACTTTTATCGGTTGGGAGTGCCTTCCTTTCTTTAGTAGTAGTGGCCTTCTTTTGGTTGTATTGGAAGGCATGGAAGGACAAAAAAATGCTTCAGGAAAGTTTTCGTCAAATTGAACAAGGTAATCAAATAAAATCATAAACCTATGTGATTAGCTTTTGTACTTTGTGTTGGTTAATTTCACATGATTTTTAATTATGAAGTTTGACCATATATTAACCTCATGATGGCAACACTAGATCTTAAGATGATAAATTAGGCATTTGGACACTTATTTGTTAATCAACATCAAACCAATACCCAAGTGGTTGGAATTAACTATTTTCTTGCAGGTGGTTATGGTTTAATTCATCAATAGACAAAACTAAATGTTCATATTGCAACCAACTCAACTATATTCTTGTATTGTCACAACAAGCCAACAACCAAAATAATCAGGGTTTATAACCTATTAATAGGTGGTTACAATGGGGTGAAAAAAAAAATTCAAACTAGCCCATGGTACATGTAAACAACAAAACTATAAGCAATGCTTCATTGAACAAAATCAATTATTAAAACCTCATGGGTTCTAGTTGTAAATCCTTTGCAAAGTGTTACAAAACCACATTACATTGATTGTGATGGTTTTGAAATGACCACATCAAATAACAAAATTGTTGATATGATAATGGTTAGAAAGTGATCACCTTCAGAGGAACTAATCCATTATTGTAAAGAGTCATTCAACTAATGCCCATAGTTGAAAAACTAAACCTTCTTCTTTATAACCAATTGTGATTCAAGAGGGTTGTTATTTGGAAATTGGGATACATAGTGGTTGTACATTAGAGGGGAGGAGGGGGGGGGCGGAGCTAATTTAAGGTGCATGGAGCATTACTCCCCCCACCATGCACCACAAATTAACAGCCTCGTTGGGAATATATTCATTTTTTCTTACTATCTTATTTTTATAGGAAGGCATCAAAGGACAAAAAAACTTATTATTTACTAGTTCATTCATTTTTTCACCTAAATTTACACCTTGGAATGATATACTAGATTCTAACATCATTCCTTGCCCAATAGGACTTTAACACATTTCAATACAATTTTTTATATTCCCTTCCAATTAAATAAAAATAAATTTAACATTTATATTTCTATTTTTTGTGCATCAGAATTTGCAAAAAAGGATGTGCAACCTAGAATGTATGCATACAAAGATTTACAAAAAGCCACAAATAATTTCCACAACAATATGAAATTAGGCCAAGGTGCTTTTGGAGTTGTGTACAAGGTATGTAGAAAACATTCTTATCATTAGATCACTTACACTAAATCACATCATCAATTTCTTCAATTGAACCATATCTCACATTGATGAGTCTTCAACTCAAATTTGAAATGGTTGAAAACTAATTGTTTTGGGTGGTTTGATGATTATAGGGTGTGTTAGATGGAAGTGAGATTGCTGTAAAGTTATTATTACCAGAAGTGCAACAAGGGATGGAAGAGTTTTTCAATGAAGTTGTGCTTGTCACAAGTATGAGACACAAGAATCTAGTGAAACTCAAAGGTTGTTGTTTCGGCGATCGTGAACAACGAATCCTTGTGTATGAGTTTGTTGAAAACAACAATTTGGTTGAAGTTATTTTTGGTAATATTATTTTATCCTACCATTGGTCCTTGGGAGAATGAATCCAATTAAATTAAAACAAATAGTACCACATTTTAAATTTTTCATAAGTAAATGAAAAAAAAGTTGATAAATAAGAATGATTAAAAATTTCTTCAAAAAATGAATAGTGTTTTTATAATGTGTTTATTAGTTGTGAGGGAAATCAAGATACCCTTTCAGCAAAGGTGGTACATGGGATATAATTAATGTTTTTCCTACACAATTAAAAAGTTATGGTGTAAGTAAAACAAAAATTACCACCATGAATCAAACAAATATTTCATGAGATCATCTCTCAAAGCATTATATCCTTTTGTTACATATTGATTTAGTTTGTTGTTTGGTTCCTTGTTGATTTTATCATCAAATTTTATTTTAATGAACATGATTTCAAATATTATAAACTTGTCAATTCAATTTTCAATATGTATTATGTGCATATTATTAACAAGACCTAAGGTGAGCTTAATGAATTTGAATTTGGCATTATTTTCAAAGTGCATGATAATTAATTTTGCTTCAAAACATTTTGTTGTAACATGTCTAAACCTTTGAGTTGATTGAATGGGACTAAAATTGTGCAAATATTTTAGATTACATTCTAACCTATAGGTCAACTATTGTGGTTGAAATATTTCATTTTTTATTATAATATGTTAAAGATATTATTTTGATTAAATAAGCAAGTTGTTTGATTATTTTGTTTCTAAAACAGAGGGTAAAGGAGATCACAACATGGATTGGCCAATTCGAAAAAACATTTGTATTGGTTTAGCTAGTGGCCTCAAGTATCTTCATCAAGATGTACAACCCCCAATAATACATCGAGACATCAAACCAGCCAATATTTTGCTTGACATAGATCTAAATGCCAAGATTGCAGATTTTGGTCTTGCAAGACTTTTCCCAAAGATTGGTAACCATGTCAGCACAATAAACATTGTTGGCACTATGTGAGTACCCTCTACATGTGTTTTATGTTGTAATGTTCATTGAAAACTAATTATGAAGTAGGAGTTGGTTTTTGAGAAATTCCTAAAGATTGTGAGTAAGAAGTTGAAGTAATGACATTTGCACATGATGGACAAAATCCTATATCAAAGTTTTTAAATCACAGTTTCACACCAAATAATTATCAATTTATTATTACATTTTTAGTAGATCTTATTATATAATGATTCAATAATTGTGTCATTGTGATTGGCTTGCAACATGGATTTATGAACAAAAGAACAAAATCAAATGATCATTTTTAATCTTGGTGTTTTGACCACATCCAAACCTAAGAATCTACAATAAATTAAATATTTTAATCTATAAGTTTTAAAGTTAGTGTTTTGAATTGTAAATATATGTATGGTTATTAAAGTTTTGATTCTTTCAATCATATATTGCAGGGGTTACTTAGCTCCAGAGTATATTTCTCTTGGCCAACTAAGTGAAAAAATCGATGTGTATAGCTTCGGGGTTGTGTTGTTAGAGATTGTGAGCGGTAGGAGGAGCATTGACCACAAGTTTGATGGGGATCAAATTTTCCTTCTAAATTGGGTAAGAATTGGTCGTTTCATCATTGTTTTAAAACATTTAGTCAATATGACATACTTATGTATTATTGCCCTTTAAAACCCAATCCCCCTGCATCATTTGCATGAAAAGACCTAGTAGTTCAATAAAATAAATGATATAAAATAAATTGTGTTCTTTAAATGTTATGTTTCGAGTCTTGTGCCCACTTTTCACATTTTTACCTCCCCAACTATATCAAGTGTTATATCACATAGTTTAAAAATTACAATACAAGGACATGATAATGTTTGTTGGTTTGCATGGCATAGGCATGGAGATTACACGAGGAGGAAAAGCTTTTGGATCTAATGGATGAAAAACTAAATGATTCCCATATTCGTGAGGAAATATTGCATACCATAAAGGTAGGGCTCTTGTGTGTGCAAGTCACACCTTCAAGGCGACCATCCATGGACAAAGTAGTGGCAATGCTAAAGGGGAACATGGAGATTGAAGTTGTTATCAAAGAATCCCAATATCAAAGTGCTAATCATGATTCCTATTTAAGAAATGAGGAAAGTTCAAATGTCCATTTGAGTATTATTAATGAAAAATCAAACTTGGATGAAGAACCCTTCCTGGGTTTGGGTGATATGGAAACCAAACCTAGTCATATATCAAGTTATTCATATGGAAACACCTCTAATGCCTCACAAGTTAATAGTGTGGGGGATTTCATTGAGCTTAGTGATGCTAAACCTAGATAATGTCAAATGATAATTCAAAGGGAATCATGTTGACATATATATCATAGATTTCTACTTTTGTGCAAGAGATTGTGGGGTTCGATTAATTTTCTTTATATAATGCATGTTTCTACATATAAATATTTTAATGTTTTTGAAACACATAACAATTTATTAAAATGATTGTTTGTCATATAATGGTTGTGACAAGTCCATTGAAGAACCATTAGCTTGTTCCATTGGTCAAAATATGGTTGGGGTACCAAAAACAATTGTTTCTTTTTGTATCCAATAAACCCCTTCATTTAAAACACGTTGTAACTAAATGGCACATTCATATTGGAAGTTTGATTTTGTTCATGGATCAATACATTACTAAGGTACTATTTTATACATAGCATATCAAATTTGAACATGTTTCAAGATTCCTATTAAGTCTTGAAAAAAATCTAGGATTTTGTTTCAAAAGAAAAAAAGTTCAAGGACTCATAAGGAATATTTAAACAATTTTTTTTGGCCTAAGATTCTTACCACAAACTCCTTAGGTATTAATGTATATAAAATGTATGAATGTGAAAAAAACTAAGTGTTATTGCAATGTCAAAAGTTTCCAAAAATGAAAATTATGGGAATTTGGGTCATATAGAACATAGCTAAGGGCCTTAATAAGTACAGTTTGCAAACTAATACAATTATTCATCTTCATCTTTAAAAACTCTTTTGTTCACACTTCAAAAACTAACATCAAATTTTCTCACATTTCTCACACCCCACGGGCATGAAACAGTGGCATGAAATTATGAATTGAAATGACAAATTTTCATTTATCTAAGTTTACTGGGGTGAGAAGTCCTAATTAGGCCTCAATATTAGAAGGAAAAATTCTTGGAACTCAACAAAGAGTTTTTTCCCTTGTTCACATCATGTTTTCTATGTGGTCCCATAAGGTTCCCAAATCAGGGTTCCTCAAAACGTTCCCAATAGCACCTCACTTTTATCCCATATGGTTCGCCCTAAGTTCGACTCTCATGTATATAAACTGAAAAGGTAGGCCATTTGGAGCACATTTGTTTCCATTTTGTAACTAGTGGTCTAAAGAGGTGCTTCTCTCAGGCAGTGCCCAATATTCCCAAAAAAAATGGTGATGGGCCAATCAATCAAGATGGCCCTTTGAGCTATTTGAAAAAAAAAGTGTGAGTGCACCCATGAACTAATTAATATGAATCACCTTAGTTGCTCCCACAAAATTGTGAGGTGCTCTTGATCCAATTACCTTACCCTAAGGTCAGTTCCATCATTAAATGATCCTCAAAATAGCGAAATGAAATTTTGTGAAAACATGAAGTTGACATGTTGAAAATCACTGTAATTATCACAGACTACACTCTGAATAATTTCATTACTCATAACACAATAATAGAGGAGATGATGAAAATACTAATAATCTCAAACTTAAAAAACGAATTCATTTTTTGAAAATCAATAATTACTCGTTTTGTCAATGTGGAAACTAACCCTAGGCCACGGTACTAGGAAGATCACAAAGTCACCCGGCCCCGGGTTCCCTGGCACATGGGGAACCAGGAACACGGAACCAAGAACAGTCAACATTGGTTGTGACCTCTGTGACCTAATTGTCAACTTAACAATATTTTAACACAGCCCACTTTTCCTGGCCAGAGTGAACCCGCACCCAGCAGCGTACCGTGACCATATGTAACCTCTCCTATTAATTAGATGAGGTGCCTCCCAAGTTATGTACGTTTTTTCTTTGCAACGAGCCAATTTGATTGGCCCATCACTCGGAAAAAATTGAAACTATGGAGGTTCCCCAAAATAGAAGATTCTATTTTGAAATATAGAGTTCCTCCCCCTTGGCCCACCTGTACAGGTGAAAGGAGGACAACATTTACCAAAGCATATGGGATAGGAGTGAGGTGTTATGGAGAACATGTTGAGGAACCTATTGGGAACTTGGGGAACGTAGTCGGAAGCTGATGGAAACTTAAAGGGAACACATTGGGAACACATTGGGAACCCGGGAAAAATGAAAAAAAATCCTCCCTAGCCAACCCCTAGCTAACCATGGCGATTAGTTCAGATGCCTTTTTAAAAGTAGATAGGTAGAAAAAAAAAGTCAGTACTTACTACGTATGTACAAACTATGTACTTAATCACTAAAAGTCAGGGCGGACCAATTTTCTCCACCTACCGTTAATTTAGTGTGTTTTTGTGAGGAGGAGGGTTTGTGCGATTTCCAGAGGTTCTGGATGCTGGTGAGGCCACGTCGCTCGTCCCTTTCTGAGATCTCAAGTGAGATCTTGGAACTTGAAAATTCGGTGTCTTCTACCTTTCTCGTATGGGTTCTGCCTGCCTGCTCCTTGAAATCCGCTGGCAGAAAGGGAGGCAGGCAGGCAGGCAGATAAAATGTGCACATAGTCTGCCCACCTTTTTAGCTGCTCCATCTGATTTTGTCTTCCTGCTCTCTACGCAATTAGTTAAAAACAAATTCCATACATGGGAAGCACCTATCCTAGTAGCTTGTCCCTGAACAACAACATCTTATATATAAATTCACGTAGTGCGTGCGTCCGTCCGTCAGTGACACGACGGTTCCGCGTTTTAATCCGCCGGCGGAACCGGCCCGGACAGTCGGATTCGGAAAACGGGATTCGGCCCGGACAGTCGGATTCCGTGTGTACGTCTGTCTGCGACCACTAGACGCAGAGAAAAGTGACGGGAAAAAGATAAGACGACCGTAGGATGGAGAGCTTTCGAGGTCCTGAAACCCAGGTCCTGAGAGCCAAATACCGAGGGCCTGAAACCCAGGTCCTGATTATGGG